>TARA_R110002096_G_scaffold51236_2_pt1 | contig 54608 bp, 40 predicted proteins | sample TARA_R110002096 | Tara Oceans TARA_R110002096 (sample SAMEA4397295) | marine metagenome | biome: Polar Biome; feature: [DCM] deep chlorophyll maximum layer (ENVO:01000326); material: water (ENVO:00002006), including particulate matter (ENVO:01000060) such as... | depth 35 m
CGCGAAGGCCCAGGAGCGCGGGATCCGCGTCACGGGCTCCGAGGCGGTCGGCATGTTGCCGCTGGCCTCGCTGCTCGACGCCGGGCGCTACTTCCTGGCCAAGCAGCAGCGCTCCACGGGTGTCTCCGACCGCGAACTCATCCACATCGCCGTCAAGTCGATGGGACTCGACGAACTCGCACCGTTCGTACCCGAGGAGAAGATCATCGAGTACGCGATCGCAGCGCGCTCGAGGGCCAAGCGGTTGGTGGACCTCTCGCTCGTCGGCTTCATCGAACTCACGGCCTCCGAGTCCCCCGCTCCCGGCGGCGGCTCGGTCGCTGCGGCGCTCGGTGCCCTGGGTGCTGCGCTCGGCACCATGGTCGCGAACCTGTCCAGCCACAAACGCGGTTGGGACGACCGCTGGCAGGAGTTCAGCGAGTGGGCCGAGAAGGGCAAGGTCGCCCAGACGCGCCTGGTGTCCTTGATCGACGAGGACACGCAAGCCTTCAACCAGATCATGGACGCCTGGCGCGCCGACGCGGACGTGCGCGAAGAACGCATCCAGGCCGCCACGCGCAACGCCATCGAGATTCCGCTGCAGGTCATGGAGACCGCGCTCGCGTCGCTCGAGGTCTCGGCAGCCATGGCGGACATCGGAATGGCAGCCTCCGCGTCGGACGCGGCGGTCGGTGCGCTCTGTGCTCGGGCGGCCGTTCGTGGTGCAGGCATGAACGTGCGCATCAACGCCAAGGACCTCAAGGACGACGCCGCGCGCAAGGCCTACCTGGATCGTGCAGCAACGCTCGAGCAGGATGCCGCCGAGCAAGAAGCCAAAGTGCTGGCGTCGATCGAAACCAAACTGTGATCGATCAGTGGCTCGCGCTGCGCTGGGACGCCGAAGACTCCAGCTTCAGTCAACAGACTCGTTTCGAACCGGGAGGAACGTGACGGACACCGTACTCCCGACAGGTCGAGAACGACAAGGAGTTCCCAACCCCTGAATCAGCCGCGATGGCCCAGGCGTTCGACCAGGGCTTGCACGTCCGATTCCCAAGCCTTCAGCTTGTTGCGGGCGCGCCACTGCTCGCGCAAGGCCGAGGTGTGACTGACCGCGAGGGTCGCCGCGTGCGCCTGGGCGACCAGGTCGCGCGGGAGCGACTCGCTGCGTCCCATCAACCAAGGCGTCAGCGGAACCGGGAGGTCCGGCGCGGGACGTCCGCACCACGCCGCCACGACTTCGGCCGCGGCCAGCACGGCGTGCGCCGCACCGAGGTCGTCGATCGAGTCGGTGACGCCGTCCAGCGCGGACTCGAGAGCGCCGACGCTGGGCGTAAGTGCGAAGCCCTCGACCCATTGGATCGCTGCATCACTGTCGAACGTGGCGGTGCCCCAGTCGTTGCTGGAACCCGTGCTCATCGGTTTGGCCTTCATGTGATTCTCCTGACGCGCATTTTGGGGTCGCGGCGCTCCCTGATCCAGTTTGGAGTTCTGGGGTCCCGATCAGGTTCCCCAAAATGGGCCAGGGCCCCCACGAGTCGTGCTCGCAGGGGCCCTGGCATGTTCTCGAACGGCCGACCTAGTGGTGGCTCGTCACGATGTGACGCTCGGGCGGCGGGACGAGGCCCAAGGCCCGGCCGACGCGCTTCTTGCCGAAGTTCGGGTTCTCCATGTAGTAGAGCGCCCGCTCGTAGAAGCGCTTCGCGCGCTGCGGCATCGAGTAGTACCAGCGCTCGTAGCTGCGCACCATGTTCTTGCGCAGCTCCTCGAGCTCGATCTGGGTGAAGTTCTCGTGCGTGTAGCCCGAGCGGTTCGAGGACACGTAGTTCTCGGACAGGTCGGCGATGTCGATGTTCGCCTGGTAGTTGTCCCAGGACTCCGTTCCGATGAGCGGGTTGAACACCGAGATCCGGATCAGGTCCGGACCCGCCAGACGCAGGACCTTCTCGGTCTCCTCCACGTCCTGTTGGGTCTCGCCGGGCGAACCGACGATCAGGTAGACCTTGGCCCAGATGCCCGCGCGGCGCGTCATGCGCGCAGCGTTGACGATGACCTCGGGCGTGAGGTCCTTCTTGAGCACGTCGAGCATGCGCTGACTGCCCGATTCCCATCCGTAGTAGATGCGACGGCAACCGGCACGGTGCATGTGCTTGAGCAGCGGGTAGTCGACGCAGTCCGCGCGGGTGTTGGCCACCCATTCGAACTTCAAGCCGCGGCGCAGGATCTCGTCGCACATCTCGTGGATGCGCTTCTTGCGCAGCGTGAGGATCTCGTCGACGAACAGGATCACGCCCGGGTCGTAGACCTTCAGGATGTGCTCGAGCTCGTCCACGATCGCTTCCGTCGAACGCACGCGGAAACCACGTCCGGTGAGCTCCTTCTGGCAGAAGATGCACTTGAAGGGGCAGCCGCGCGTCGTGAAGATGTAGATCAGGCGCTCGGGGTTGTTCGAGAAGTACGAGTCCATCGGCAGCAGGTGCCGCGCGGGCATCGGCAGCTCGTCGAGCTTCTTGATCAGGGCGGGAGCCGGGTTGTCGACCCACAGCTCACCGTCGCGCATGGACGCGAGGCCTTCGACCTTCTTGAGCGCTTCGTCGTCGTTGCCCTCGATGCCTTTCAGCAGCTCGGGGAACGTGTACTCGGCCTCGCCCTTCAACACGTAGTCGAAGTGACCCGAGTCGAGGAAGACGCCCTGGTCCACGGAAGCGTGCGGACCACCCATGACGGTGATCTTGCCCTGCTCCTTGGCGTACTTGGCCCAGGCGATGGCGCGGCGAATGTTCGGCGTCAGCGCACTGAAACCGATGACGTCGTTGCGCTCGATGACGGCCTTCATCTCCTGGTCGGTACCCACGCGCTCGTCGTGGAGTTCGACCGGGAGGCCTTCCCGTTCGAGCATGGCGCCCATGTACCCGATCCCGAGAATCATCGAGAGCGGATCCTCCTGGACGTGGGGTTTGACGTAGGTCAGTAGGGTCTTACGCATCGGTGGCTCGGAAGGTGGAGGTTCGATTTCGTCCCGTGTCGGCGTCCCGAACGGGCACGGGTCGGAGAGGACCCGCGAATCTGATGGAGAGAATGGGCCTCTGCAGCCCGCTGGAGGAATCCCGAACGGAATTCTTCCAGGTGAAGCGTACCCCGGCTGACGAGCATCTGGGGCTCAGCAAGGCGAATCTACCCACGGGTGGGTGGAACCGCAACAGAGGCACGGACCAGGACTTAGGTACTTTTCGACCCATTCGGGCCCGGATCTGTGGCCCGTGTGGAGATGCGCAGGCGCCGTCTCACGCCCGGGATCCCGCGAAGGGTGCCCGCGGTCCTCGCGCGGCCCACGGGCCCCCCGCTACGTCCCTGCTGGCGAACCGGCCTAGGCGAGCGCAGGCGAGCCGTACTCGTCCAGGCACTCGTCGGCCAACCGGGCGATGCCGAACCGGCTCTCGAGGCGCAAACGGCCCTGGCGGCCCATTTCGAGACGGCAGGCCTCGTCGCCGAGCAGCTTCGCGATCGCGCCCGCGAACGTCTCGAGGTCGAAGGGGTTCGCGATGAACCCGGTTACGCCATGCTCGACGACCTCGCACGAGCCGCCGAAGCTGGTGGCCACGACCGGTTTGGCGTGCTCCATCGCTTCCAGGTTGACCAGGCCGAACGTGTCGAAGCAGAGGCTCGGCGTGACGAACACGTCGGCAGCAGCGTAGGCCTGGGCCAGCTCGTCGCCGTTCAGCCAATCGGTCGGCACGACCAGGTCGGCCACGCCCAGATCCTTGGCTTGCGGGGCGAATTCACTGTCGTAGATCTCACGCCGCCCCATGACGATCAGGCGCACGTCCGGGAATTGCGGACGCAACAGGCGCAGCATTTCGAGCAGCTTGCCGACGCCCTTCTGGCTGTGCAGCCGCCCGCCGATGGCCAGCACCTGCTTGCCCTCCAGCCCGAAGCGCCGCCGGAACGAAGCGACATCGGCTGCGGAGGGCAGCGTGTCCGCCCAATCGAGCGCGTTGTGAACGGTGCGGTGCACCGTCAGGTCGTTGGCGCGCAGGATGTCGGCCAACGCATCGCTGACGGCGTGGAAGCGATCGACGTCACGCCCCAGCACCTTGCGGATGTGGGCGTTGCGACCGGGACGGAAGCGGAAGCGCTGGCACGGGATGCACTTGGAGGCGCGCGCGACGACGTCGAAGTCCGTGCCTCCGGATTCCTCGCCACCATGGAAGCACGTGAGCTTCTGGTAGCAGAACGTCATCACGTCGTGGGCCGTCAGCAGGACGCGAGCGCCGGCTCGTTTCGACTGGGTCAGCGTGTGGTAGCCCAGGTGTTCGTGAACCAGCTGACCGTGGACGACGTCGGGACGCCACTCCTGCAGCACCTGTTCGAACGGCGCATCGATCTGCTTGTTGTGCATCGAGGTCCACGCGCGGAAACGCCGCGGATACTCGGAGTGCAAACGGTAGACCTGACAGTCGTCGACCTCGGTCGGCGTCGCGTCGGCCGCATCGCGCACCGTGCCGACGACCGCCGTGTCGTGACCACGCTTGCGCAGCTCGCGCGCCAGCTGGAACGTCTGGCGGACGGACGACCCCACGCCGGGATCCACGATGTCGGACAGGAACAGGATCCTCATCGCCCGAGCTCCTGGTCGTAGATCGCCAGGACCTCCAACGCGTTGGTGTCCCAGGTCTGCGTTCCGGCGTGTTCGCGTCCGGCCTGCCCCATGCGTTCGCGCAGGTCCGCGTCCCCCATGAGTCGGCTCAGCGCCACCGCGGTCGCCGCGCCGGTCTGCTCGACCAAGAGCCCGGTCCGCTCGTCACGGATCGCGTCGATCGCGCCGCTGTCGAGCGTGCCGATGCAGGGAGTGCCCGCGGCGTTGGCCTCGAGGTACACGAGGCCGAACCCCTCGAACCCGCCGTCCGCGGCCGTGACCGGCGTGTGCAGGAACACGCCGGCGCGTTGCAACAGGTCGACTTTCTGGTCCTCGGTGACGTTGCCCAGGAAGTGCACGCGATCCGCGAACCCCGCGTCCTGGGCCATGCCGCGCAAGCGCCGTTCGTAGTCGTCGCCGGACAAGCGACCGACGATGTAGTGATGCCAGGTGGGATGCTCGGCGGCGACCTTCAAGAAGCCCTCGAGAGCCAGGTGCAGCCCCTTGCGCTCCTTGACCTCACCGATGGTCACCACGAAGTCGCGGCCGTGCCAGTCCGCATCGCCCACGTCCCGTGTCGCGACGTAGTGCTCGGCATCCACACAGTTCGGGATGACCACAACCTTGGACGTGGGCAAGGCGCGTTCGCCGAGAGCGCGCTGCAGCAGGTTCAGCGTGTACTGGCTGACCGAGATCAAGCGCGCGAACCCGTGATAGGTCTTCGTCGCGCGCTTCCGTGTGCGCGGGTCCTTGACCGGCTGCACGGTGTACGTGCCGTGCGCGGTGGCGATGCACGGCTTGCCCGCCAGGCGGGCGCCGTCCAGAGCCGTCATCGAGTGCGGGAAGTCCTTGATCGCATGCACGATCACAGCGCTGCGAGCCGCACGCCACGTCTTCCAACCCGCCAGGATGCGCCACACCCAGAAGCGCAGCGGCTTCATGTAGAAGTACCAGTCCGGCGGCAACGCCACGTCGATGGTCCAGTGCTTCGGCACCGAATCGGACGTCGGATGATGCTTGCGGGCCAGCAGCACGTGCACCTCGAGCCCCGGGCGGTTGCGCTCGAGGGCGGCGATCAACCGATGGGCGTAACGGCCGACGCCGTCCAGGTCCGACAGCGAGTCGGTCAGAAAGAGCACCTTCAAGCGGCGGCCTCCAGGAAGTCCAAGATGCGGGCCGCGCGAGCGTCCCAGGTGTTGTCGGGAGCGGCAGCCAGCAGTGCGCGCGACATCGCGCTCCGACGGTCCGCGTCCCCCAGCAGTTCGGCCAAGGCCTCCGCCAGCGCAGCCGCGTCCTCGGCCGGCACGAAACGCGCCTGGTCCGAGGTCAACACGTCGCGCAAGCTGGGCAGATCGCTGACGACCAACGGCAACCCGACGGCCATCGCCTCGAAGACCTTCAGAGGCGAGGTGTAGCGCGCACTGATCGCCGGCGTGCTGCGGTTCGGGACGACGCCGACATCGGCAGCCGCCAGATAGGTCGACACCCGGCTCGGCGGCTGGAAACCGTCGATGCGCACATGCGGCGCGCCCTGGGCGGCGACCTTCAGCGCGCGCACGTCCGCATCCATGCCACCCGCGATCACGAACTGAACGTGCTGCATCCCGCGCGCGGCATCGACCAGCACCTCGACCCCCTTCCAGGTCATCAGGCCACCGGTGTACACGACCACGGGCAGACCCGGGTCCAGCCCCAGGTCGGCGCACGCCTCGGCGCGCGTGGGCAGCACCGCGAATCGGGACGGTTCGAAGCCGTCGTGCGCGACGTGGATGCGCTGCGCCGCCGCCCCTTGAGCGATCAGGTCGTCGCGCACGCCCCCCGAGATCGCCAACAGGCGCGTACCGCTGCCGATCACTTGAGCCAAGCACCGTCGACGCATGCGCCCACCGGGCACGCGGTGCAGTTCGAGCGCCAGGCGTGGGCGCCGACGCAATTGCGCAGCGACCTCGACCTCGCGCGTCACGACCCAGTCGGTCTCGGGCAGCTTGCGGATGCGGCGCGCCGCGTTGCGCGCGAACGTGAGTTCCTGGATGCGGGCCGGAACGAATTGAAGGGCGCGTGCCACGCGGTCGATCATGTCGATGCACGGCACCGCCTCCGCGTCGGGCCGAGTCCCTGCTGGCACCGCGTAGTGGTCCCAGAGTTCCGCAGCGTTGACGGGCAAAGGTGTGTCGCGACGCCGCGCGTACCACAACTTGGTCTCCATGCCGGCGCGCGCGAACGACGCAGCGGCCTGGGCGACCTGCAGCGATTGTGCACGTTGACTGGGCATGCGGGCGTTCGCCACCAGGTGCATGCGGCGAGCAGCGGATTGCACGTTCGCGCTCACGTGGCCCCCCCATCCCGGCTTCGCTGCTTGCCGGCGAGGCGCATCCCCAACCAGAGCGCCGCGGCGGGCGTCAGGAACTGGCCGAGTCGGAACATCCAGTTCGCGGGTTCGGGATAGCCGACCTCGCGCGCATGCTCGGCGTGGTGTTCCCAAGCGATCGCTTGGGAGTCGTTCAGCAACAGCAGGCCGAACACCAGCAGCAGGGCTGCGAGAATCGTGAGCAGACGGGACATGGTCGTTCCGGGAACGGTCCCAGCCTAGCCGCCGAGGGAGCCCGAACCAGAGCCTGTCGCGCCCAAACGCCAAGTGACGCGTTCCGGACCACGGCCGGCGTCGCGGGCCAGGGCCGGAAGGCGGTAGTTCAACGCCCGCGCGGGTCGACCTGGGCCGATGGTCTCGTCGACCTTCACGCCTTGACCGTTGACGCGAAACGTCCGCGTGAAGACGGGGCCCGAGGGATCGACCGTACCGTCCCGATGGGCCATGCGAACGGTGAGCCGGACGCCATCGTCCAGCATCTCCAAGCCGGGATCACGGTCGAAGCTGGTCGAGACCCGCGGATGCGCGAAGGCTAGAACGGCCTCCTTGAAGACGCGCCAGGGCATGCCGATCGCGGCCAGATGACGACCCGCGCGCCACGCGCTGCGCGCCAGCCAGAGCGAGAAGCGCAACTCCTTGCGGCCGCAACGCCAACCACGAGCGAGGGACGTACGCCCGACCTTGCCGGTCCACTCGCCCGCCTGATGGGCGCCCAACCGGCAGCGCGGCAACAGCTCCGTTCCGTCCGGAGCCACGGCTCGAATCAATCCGCCGCCCAAGGGGCTGCCGTGATGGGCGTTGCCCGCGGGCCGGGTTCCGCGCACCCAAGCGACGACCGTCGCGTCCTCGAGCCGCACCAGACCGGCATCGGCGAACCACGTCACGCGCGGCTCCTTGAGCTTGGCGGGCTGGGTCGCGCCCTCGACCATCGCCCGTTCGAGCTCGGGCAAGGCACGCGCCATCCAACTGGCATGACCGGCCCAGAACACGGGACACTGATAGCTCTTGCGGCGTCCCGGTCCGGGCTCGTGACTGGACGGCTCGCCGTTCGGCAGCAGATGCGCGGCCCACGAACGGAACGCGCGCAACGCACCGACCGCGTACTTGGCGTCGCCCGTGCGCGACCAACCGCGAATCAAGGCGGCGACGTCGAACGGGTGACTGACGACCTCGTGCGTCGCGCCCCAATACCATGGTTTGGCCTCGACGACGCCGACCTTGATTCCGTTGGGACCTTGCAGGCCGAGCAGGAAGTCGAGGCCGCGGTCCAACGCGTCGGCGTGTTCCGAGCGATCGAGGCCTGCGGCTTCCAACGCGAAGTCCAGGAAGGCGGTGACGCGCGATTGATAGAACGCGGAGACGTCGCTTGCGCCGGGGTGCCCGGGTTGACCATCCAGCGGGTGATACGGATAGCTCCCGTCCGCGTGCTGCACGTCGGCCAGCAGTCGCGCGCCCTCCTGGACGGCGAGTTGCAGGACCTCGTGCCCGGACAGCGCAAACGCCTGGGCCGCGCCGGTCATCGCCCAGGCCTTCTGTGCCGGAATCGGTTTGTCGATGACGCAGTGCCGCAGATAGGTCTGCGCGTGCAACACGCTGGCGTGCGTGATGGCCTGGCGCTCCTCGTGGCTGAGTCGCTCCCGGAACACCTGAACGCAAGTCGCGAGCGCATCGCTGCACGCGCCTCCGTCGATGACGCTGTTCGAGCAGTTGTGCGGGTCGTGACGTCCCGGTCGGAACGTGAAGCAGGTCGAAGTGTCCTCGCGCTCCAGGCGCTGGACCAGCCGCATCGATTGTTCCCGCGCGACCTGGAACAGCGCGTCCTGATCCGCGTTCGGATCGACTTGTGCGAGCTGGCACGCGATCACGATGGCGCCCGCGCTCTTGCCCGTGTGCTCGAGCTTGTGCTGCGGACAGACGATGGCCCCGTCCGCGTTCCGCAGGCCGAGCATCCAACTCAGCACGGACCGGATCGGCTCCAACAGCTCCTCGCGCACGGCCATCGGCTGCGGCACGGTCATGCCGCCCAATGTCGGCGCAACGCACGCCAGGAAGGACCGACCGGCTCGAACGAGCGTCGACGCAGGCGCGCGCTCCACTGCTGCGCGGCGTGATCCGCCCAGGCGAACGTGGTGCACGCCTTCACCCAGGGACCGGCGAGCCAGCCGTGATGAAGTCGGTGATAGGTCAAACGATCGCGATGCCACTGCTCGGCGAAGTCGCTCAACTGGCGCGTCGCGGAACCGGTGTGGTGCACCAGCCGCGCCTGGGCGCAGTACCCGATGCGGCGCCCCGCGTCGATCAATCGCCGACACAGGTCCACGTCGTTGAAGAACAGGGGCAGCTCTTCGCGGAACCCGCGCAAGGCATCCCAATCGTCGCGGCGGACCAGGAAGGCAGCGGCCGGGGGTTGGTCCAAATCGGCGTCCACGTTCGGATCGAAGGTCGAGGCGTGATAGCGCTGGAGGCCTGGAGCTCCCGGCCACCAACGCTCGATCGGCGTCGCGAACAACAGAGGCGTCCACCACGAAGGGAAGCCCATCGCCGCGTGCTGAGGCTGACCCGCTGCATCTTCCATGCGCGGCGCTGTGGCGGCGTGATCAAGATGGCCGTCCAGAAAGGTCGCCAACTCGGCCAAACACCCGGCGCGCAGCTCGGTGTCCGGATTGAGCAGCATCAGGTAAGGCCGGTGGCACGCCTGGGCCGCTTGATTGGTCGCCGCGGCGAACAACGTGTTGGTCGTGTTCCGAATCAGCGCGACGTCCGGAAACTCGCGCGCGACCATGTCCGCGGAACCGTCGTGGCTGGCGTTGTCGACGACGACGATGCGGGCGCCCGCGCGCAGGTCGTCCTGCAACGACGCCAAGCAGGCGCGCAACCGGTCGCAGGTGTTCCACGACACGATCGCGATGGACAGGTCCGACAGATCGCGCATCATACCTGCGCCCCCATGTCGCGTACGAGCCGCCCCATCAGGGCATCGACCTCGTGATCGCGCTGGACGGTGGCACGCAGGCGCAATCCGAAAGCCGCACGTTCGTCGTCGGTCCGGTCGAGCCAGGTCGCGATGCGCTGGGCCAAGGCATCGGCATCGCCGTGCGGGAATGTCAGGTTCGCCGCCTCGTCGCCGTACTCGGCGAAGATCGGTCCGAACGATTCGTTGCAGCTGATCGCCGGTCGCCCACAGGACATCGCCTCGAGCACGACCTTGTCTACGCTGCCCGTGTGGCTGGCCGACACGAACAACGTCGCGTTGCGATAGCGGTCCGGGAATTCCGGGTAAGGCACGTCGCCCAGGAACTCGACTTGGTCGTCCAGCCCCAACGCGCTCACGTGCGCACGCACCTGTTTTCCGAACTCGGTATCGCTCGCATGCAGTCCTCCGCCGGCCCACACCAGCCGCACGTCCCGACCCGCATCGCGCAGGATCCCGAGCGCCGCGAGGACACACAACGGATCCTTCGCGGGCGTCAACCGGCCCGCGGAGAGCAGGGTCGGAGGCTGGGGAGTCGGACCATCGGCGATCCCGAAATGGGTCACGTCGATTCCGTGGCCGGTGACGACCTTCTTGGGGGTGTCCACGCGCAAGGACTCGGGGGAAGCGGTGAAGACTCTTTCGACCAGTCCGACCGCCTTTCTGAGGCGCGCATCCACACCCTTGTGCGTGTACCACAGGAAATGCCGTGCACCGTGCTTCCGGGCCAGCCCAGCGCCCAGATTCGAGTACCTGGGGACCATGTGGGTGAGCAGCGTGTCGAACCCGTCCTGGCCCAAGGCCTCGTTCAGCTGGCGCCGATAGCGCAGCCAGCGGGTGAGCTTTCCTTTCCGACCGATCACCCTCCAATCGACGTTGGCCGGCAGGTCGCTGGTGTCGCCCACCTCGAGCGCCAGGACGCGCACGCGCTCGCAGTGCTTGGCGAGCCCCGCGATCCAGCGGGTGGTGAAGCCCAAGATCGCGTCTTGGCGGTCCAGGACCTGGGTGACGAAGACGAGATTCACGGGGCTACAGTCTATCGCAGCGCGTTGCGCTTTCGAGCACGGGGTCGGCCCCAACGCGGGGTTCGATCACGACACGGGCTCGAGTTCGAGGGGTGCCTCGCCCGCCATCAACCGCAGTCCGTTGGCATACACGCCGATCGCGGTGGCGTACTCGTGCTGGCGCGCGATCTCCGCGGCGTTCCGCCCCATCTCGACGCGGATCGATTCGTCCCGCAGGACCTCCTCGAGCGAGCGCGCGAAGCCCCAGGGCTCGAACCCGCCCAGACGTCCGGCGCGACCGTCGGCGAGCAGGTCGCCCATGACGCCGACCGGGGTGGACACGACCGGCGTGCCGCAGGCCATGGCTTCGACCGTGAAGCGCGGTCCTCCCTCGCACGTCGAGGCGCAGACGCACACGCGGCTCTGGCGGTAGATCTCGGCCAGGTCCGACGGCGTGTCGACCCACGGGATCCAGGTGACGTCCAGGCCGTGCGCTTGCGCCTGGCGTTGGAGCTTGTCCGCGAGCGGTCCCTTGCCCACGAAGACCGATCGCGTGGGCATTCCTTGCGACGCCAGAACACGCAGCGACTCCAGGATCCGATCGGCGCCCTTGTTCTCGACCAAGCGACCGACGAAGCAGACGTCGTAAACGGCCTCGACGGGGCTGGGCGCAGGTAGGAACACCTCGAGGTCGATGTAGAGCGAGGGCAGGATGAAGATCTTCTCGGGCGCGACGCCCCAGCCCGTCATCAGCCGCGGCATCTGTTGTTGGTTCACCACACGGAAGCCGATGGCGCGATGCCGAGCCCAACGCAAATACGCGCGCGCGACCCAACGATCGAAGCGTTCGCGCAAGCCGATCGCCACGGGGTAGCCAGGCACGTGGTGGATCTCGGACAGGTACGGAACACCGGTCGTGCGCGACAATTGCGCGGATCCGAGCCCGTTGTAGAAGAAGCCGTAGTCGTGGCTGACGATCAACGTGTGCCCGTGTTCCTCGATGAGCTCGGCCCCGCGTCTGGCGATCCAGCGCGGCATCGCCAATCGACCGCAGTCCGCGGGATGGAAGTGCACGTTGTCGTGGATCGAACGGATGGTGACGGGGCCCGTCGGCTTGGGGCAGAGCACATCGATCCGCTCGAAGTAGCGCGAGAACTCGCGCTGCATCGAATGGAACGGGCCGCGCTCGCCGAGGACGACCTGGCGATCGCCGCTGACCATCAACAGGTTCATGCGAAGGCTCCTCGGCCTTCCGTCACCGGCAGAGCATCGCCCGAATGCGCACCGACGGCGGCCTCGTAGACCGCTTCGAGGCGCGTCGCCAAGGCCTGGCCGCTGTGACGCTCCCGCACGCGCAGTCGCGCGCGGGAGCCCGCGTCCCGGCGCAGGTCCTCGGAGTCGAGGTACTGGGCCAGCCCGTACCCCAGCTCGTCGACGCTCTCCCCCAACCAACCGGTGCGTTCGTGCGCCACCAGCTCCGGCACGCCGCCGACCGGGGTGCTGACCACGGGGATGCCCGCGGCCGCGGCTTCGATCAAGGACACCGGCATGCCCTCGCTGCGCGAGGTCATCAGCAGGACGTCCAGGTCGGACAGGACGGCGACCATGTTCTCGCGCGCACCCACCATGTGGACGCGCGCGCGGACCGCTTCGGAACCAGATTGGATGCGACGTTCGAGCATGCCCCACTGGTCCCCGTCGCCGATGAACACGATGTGCAGGTCGGGATAGCGCGCTTGGAGCAATTCGAACACTTCGATCGCCTTCTCGGGCTGTTTCACCTCGGCCAGGCGACCGAGCACGCCGACCAGCAACGCGTTCTCGTCGGCACCGACGAGCCGTCGTAGGAATCCGGATCGAGCACGCAGTTCGAGCAGTGCCGCCAGATCGACACCGGGCGGTACGACCACGACCCGTTGCTCGGGCACGACCTCGAGCCGCACCAGGTCGTCGGCGGTCGCGTGGGAGACCGCGACGATCGCGTCGGTGCGTTCGGCAAGCTTGCGCTCGGTGCTGCGCAACATCCTGGAGATGCGTTCCGGGAAGTAGCCCTCGAGCACGTGCCCGTGGAAGGTGTGTACGGTGGCTGCACCGACGCTCCATGCGGCGCGCCGACCGAGCAGGCCGGCCTTGGACGCATGCGTGTGGACGACGTCGGGTCGGAACTCGCGCAAGGCGCTGCGCAGGAAACGCCCGGCCCGGAAATCGGCGATGGGACCCGGACGACGGCGCAGTCCAGGTACGCGCACGACGTCGAGCCCACGCTCCAAGAATCGATCGAACAGGTCGCCCTCGCCGGACTCCGCCGTACCGGTGAAGAGTCGCACTTCATGCCCACGCTGACGCAGAACGGGGTCCGCGGCCAGCGCTTGACGCGCGGGTCCGCCCAGGTTCAGGCGAGTCAGGATGCGGGCGATTCGCAAAGGGGTCTCCGGGGTCCGTGCGGCTCAGCGGGCCGTGCGGGACGTGGTGCAAGTCTAAGCCACCCAAGGCCCCGATTCCGCGCCCCTTTGGACGGCCGATCGCGCGTCCTGATCCGGGACCCAGCGGAGCCATTCGAGTCGGTGGCTCTCGTTTCCGTGGCCGCCGTGTACGCGGACCACCGTGTCCCGCGGATCCTCGCGTCAGCGGGCCAGGCTGCGCGCGGACGGGTGGCGTTCCCACGCGTCCCGCACGATCGCCTCGAGGCTGCGCGTACGCCGCGCCAAACCGAAGTTCCGGGCGCGCGTCAGGTCCGGCTCGCGCCAGCGCACTTCCTCGAAGTTCGGCAGGCCCTCGCAGGGATCCACGAACTGGATGATGTCGTCGCTGAGGCCGGCCACGCGAATGCAGATGCGGGCCAGGTCCAGGACGGTCGTGCGTGCGGTGCCGCCGAGGTTCAGGGCGCCGCCTTCGACCCAGGCCTCACGCCGGATCAGGTCGGCCAGATCCTCGGCGACGTCGTCGACGTGCGCGAGGGTTCGCACCTGGCTGCCGTCCCCGTGCACGGGCAACTGCTCGGCCGCGCGCGCACGTTCGATGAAGGTCGGGAGCACCATGCCGCTGTCGGCGTCCTGGCCAGGACCGGTCACGTTGAAGAACCGCAGGTGTACCGGTCCGCGCCCTTCGGGCCAGAGGTCCTGAATGGCGTCGAAGCGATGTTCGGCGGCGACGCGCGACCCGGCGTAGGCCCAGCGACCTTGGCCGTCCACCGAACGCAGCGGCGCGTCCTCGGCGAGCAGCCCTTCGACGTCGCTGTAGACCTCGCTGGTCGAGGCCGAGATCAAGCGTGGCCTGCGATCGGCGGGAATGGAGGTGAGCGCTGTGGTCCACGCGTCGGCGGCCTGTTCGGTCACGCGACGGCAGTCGTCCGGGTCGGCCAACACGCGGCGCACGCCCACGCGTCCGGCGAGATGCAACGCGACGTCGTACGGCCCACCGTTCTGCAACACGGCCGGCAGCACCCCGGGCGCCGTCACATCGGCCACGTCCAACACGACCCGCGGATCGTTGGGCAACCGCGAACGGTCGCCGGCGGACAGGTCGTCGATGACGTGAATGCGAAGATCGTTCGTCCCGGGCCGACCCAAGAGCGCGCGCACGGTCGCGGCACCGACGAATCCCGCTCCGCCGGTCACGAGGACCGTCGTGGGAGCATCACCGGGCTGGGAATCGTTGGAAGGGGGCAGGGCAATCACCTGGGACTGGACGATCCGCCCGGGAGCAACTTCCCGAACGACCCTCGCAGTCTACTCCTCCGTTCCGGGGGCTCGCCCTTAGAACAGGCTCAAGTGGTAGATGTTGAGCAGGGTGTAGGCCCCCGCGGACACCCACAGGCCCACCCGGGCCAGCTGGAAGTTCTTGTGCATCGCGAGCACCGCCAGGGCCCCCGTGATCAGCACGCCCTTCCAGAAGACGAACCCGAACCTGCCCGTCTCGAGCAATCGCTCCGCCATCGGATTCAGCTCGATCCCACCCGCTTGCAGGTGCATGAGCGTGAAGAACGCATCCCCGGCGTTCATGAGGGCCACCCACAGAACCGCCACGAAGAGGCTGCGACTGTAGAGATCCACGTAGGTGCCCTCCGCCTCGATCGAACGGCGGACGTCCTTGCGACGGCCTCCCCACAAGCTGTAGCGGGAAAAGCGGGGCGTGGGGCTCATGCGGCGGTCCAGATTGCGATCGAGCCAGGGCTCGGAGTCGCCGGACTCGCCATCGTCGGAGAGGGAGGCATCCATGGGCAAGAATGCTATCGGCTGGGAGCCCCCCCAGATGGACCCCCGATCCCACCAGAAACGGAATGAGACCGCTTCTGGAGCTCCTCGACGAGGGTCGTGGCGAAACTTCCAGGCGGGAGCCCGAACGTCAGCACCACGTCGGAACCGTCGCGGGCCGAGCTGAGTTCGAGGACGCGGACCCGCAGCGCGCGACGCGTCCCACGTTGGGGCAAGGCTCCGCCCGACCCGAAGACCGAGCCCTCGAGACCTTCGGCGGCGAGGGCGGCGGCCTCGATCGCGGCGGGCTCGCCGGTCGGCTCGTCCATGCGCGATCCGTGCATCGGTCCCGTGGCGCTGATCTCGAACCTTTGCGCGCGTTCCGCATCGGCCAGATCCTCGACGCGGAAGATGCCGCCGGTATCCGTTTTCTGGGCGAGGTCCCCCAACAGGATTCCGGACACACCGCCGGGTCCCTCCAGGCGGGCGGCCACGACGCGGTTGAAGATGCGCGCCTGCAACGCGTTCACGTGCAGCGTGCGCAAGGTCTTGGAGATCGCGCTGGGCTTCTTCGCGCCCAAGGCACGGGCGTGGGCGCCGCGGCCCTCGGTCAGCAACAGGGCTCCCATGTCGGCGTTGTCGCCGCGAGCTCCGAAGCGCTGTGGACCGTAGACGTTCGGCAGGCCGTGCTCGCTCACCGCCGCACACACGCGCTGCACGTCGTCGTCCCGGACTGGATCGAGGTCGCGCAGACGGAGCACGAAGCGATTCCCCTTCAGGTGACCGCGGCGCAGCTTGTTGCCGTGCCGACCGGCATCGAGGACCTGCAGGTTCTCGTCCTCGAACTGCAGGGCGCGCGCGGCATCGACGCCGGGCAGGCTCATCCATTGGCGCGTCACGCCGCGCGCGTCCTTGCGCCCGGCCATGCCCACGTCGCGCGGGGCGACATCGAACGCGCGCGCGAGGCGCTTGGCCGCCACGTCCGAGGGAATGCCACGCTTCTCGATATGGACGAGCAGGTGTTCGCCCTCGCCACTGGGCAAGTAGGCGGGGATCTCGTCGACGCGGAAGTCCTCCAGCTCGACGCGGAAGCCGAACGCGATCGGAGGCACGTGGACCGTCAGATGCCGGTGCTCCTGCGTCCAGCCACCCGCATCGGGCGGGTTCGGCTCAGCGTGAGGTCCCATCGAGGACCTCCGCGTAGATAGCCAGCGTCTCGTCGACCATGCGATCCAGGCCGAAGGCCTCGCGCACTCGGACGCGCGCCGCTCGACTCCAGGCATCGCAAAGATCAGGATCGCCAGCCAGCTCGAGCATCCCGGTGGCGAGGGCCGGCGCGTCGTCGGGCGGCACCAGTCGGCCGGTCTCGCCATCGACGACGACCTCGGGAATGGCCGAGACGTTCGTCGAGAGCACGGGCATGCCGACCGCCATCGCCTCCAGGAAGACGAGGCCCAGACCCTCCCAGCGCGAGGCCATCGCGAACACGTCGCTGGCCGCCAACAGGCGCGGAACGTCACGCCGGATGCCGGCGAAGACGCACGCGTCCCCCAGGCCCAGGCGCCTGGCTTCCGCTTCCGCTTTCTGGCGACCGTCGCCGAAGGGGTCGTCCCCCACCAGCAGCAACCGCAAGCGCGAGCCGATGGCCGGGTCCTGGCGCGCGCGCTCGAGCGCCTGCAACAGGATCTCGTGGGCCTTCTGGGGAGCGAAGCGCGCCACGCAGGTGAACACGAACGCGTCGTCGGGGAAGCCGAACTCGGCGCGCACGTCGTGACGGTCCGTTCCGTCCGCGCGGGAGTCGCCAGCCGCCTCCCAGGGCGTCGGGTCGATGCCGTAGTAGACGCGACGCATGCGCTCGGGGCGCACGCGGCCGTGCTGCTGCACGAAGCGACTCACGTGATCGGACAGGGCGATCGTGCGCGCGGGCAGGTTGCCCAGGATTCCGTGAATCCGAGAGACCCAGGAATTCAGGAGCGCGCGCTCGTCGTTGTGCTTGCCGCTGATCGCATGCCGGCGTTTGCCGCGCAAGGTGACCGCGACAGCCGTCAGCGCGTCCGCTTTCAACAGGTGACTGTGGACGATGTCGGCCCAACCGATCGGGCCGAAGAGCTTGAAGATGCTGAACGGGCCCGAGCCGATGGGCAGGATCGCCTCCGCTCCGGCCTCGCGGAAGTCGCTCGCCAGGCGACCTTCCCCCTTGAGGTACGCGACGCGCACCTGATGACCGCGCGCGCACTGTCCACGCACCTGGGTCAGGATGTGCATCTCGGCACCACCCACGTCGAGCGTGGTGATCACGTGCAGGATCTTCATGCGGACTCCGTTTCGCGACGAGCTTCCTCGAGCGCCTCTGCGTAGACGATCGACAAGCCGTCCACCATCGATGCGATGCTGGCGCGGCCCTCCAGGCGTGCCCGGGACGCGCGCCCCATGGCGAGGCGCTCGTCCTTGGGCAGGTTCACGACCCGGCGCAAGGCATGCGCAACGTCGTCGATCGAAGGCTCTGGTGCGAGGGCGCCGGTCTCGCCATCGACGATCAGGTCGCGGGCGCCGTCGACCGCCGTGGCCACGATCGGTCGCGAGGCGGCCATGGCTTCCAGAACGACGTAAGGCATGCCCTCCCACCTAGACGGCAGGAAGAGGAGGTCCGCGCCGGCGAGCAGTTGCGGCACGTCCCGCCGTGCGCCCAGAAAGTGCACGCGATCGGAGACGCCACGCTCCAGCGCGAGAGCTTCGTACTCGGCGCTGTCGCCAGGTCCTGCGCACACCAACTGCACGTCCTGCAAGCCCTCGTGCGCGAGCGACTCGATCGCCAGGTCGTGACCCTTGGCGGCGTAGACCAGGCCGACGAGCAGCGCGATCGGACGGGCCGGATCGACGCCGAGGGTCGTCCAATCGATCGATTCGGCGTTCTCGAACGGCGTCGGGTCGATGCCGTTGGATACGACCCGTACACGGTCCGCGGGCACGACGCCCGATCGTTGAATGGTCGTGGCCTCGCTCATGCTGACAGCCACGGTGCGGTGCGTGCGTGCGCCGTAGTAGCTCTCGATCGACCGCACGATGCGGCGCTTGAGCGGTCCAAACAACGCGCTGAACAGGAACGCGAACGTGTGCGGCGTGTGCACCCGCGCGCCGATCCCCGTGTCCAGCGAGGCCTTGCGGCCCAGCACGCCGCCCTTGGAACTGTGCGTATGGACGACGTCCGGCTGAATGCGCTTCAGGTGATGGCGCACGATCTTGTCGTGACGCAAGTCCGTGAACGGGCGCATCTCGCGCACCATGTTCAGGCGCACGACGTGGACGCCTTCGGCCTCGAGCGCGTCCAGATCGGCCGGGAAGTCCGGATCGCGCAGCGTGCTGGCGATCACGTGCACCTCCAGCCCGGCCGCGAGCTGGCCGCGGGCCACATCCACCAAGTGACGGCGCGTGCCGCCAATGGTGCATTCCATCACATGGAGAACACGCACGATTCTGGGATGAGAGCCAGGGACGGCCGCCGGTGCAAGGGTGCGCGTTGCGCGCGTGCCCTCAATAGGCGCCGGTGCCCTTCACGACGGCGAAGCCCGTCAACGCCAGGATCACGAGATCCAGCAGGAGGGACTGGTTCTCGATGTAGTAGAGGTCGTAGTCCAGGTTGTCGTGGATCGCCGTCTGGCGGGCATAGGAGATCTGCCACAGGCCCGTGATTCCGGGCTTTGCGCGCAGTCGCTCGCGATGCTCGGGACCGTAGGACTCGACGATGAACGGCATCTCCGGACGCGGCCCGACCACGCTCATCTCGCCCTTGAGGACGTTGATGAAGTTGGGCATCTCGTCCAGCGAGTAGCGTCGCAGGATTCTTCCGACCTTGGTGATTCTGGGGTCCGATTCGCTGCTCGGGGTCGCCTCGTCCCCGCACTGGGCCAGGTGCATCGTCCGGAACTTGATCATCTGGAACGGGCGACCGTCCTTGCCGATCCGCGTCTGCCTGAAGAAGACCGGCCCGGGCGTGTCGCGCTTGATCCAGAGGGCGGACAGCATGAAGAACGGCGCGGCCACCAGCATGACCGCCGTCGAGACGGCCAGATCGAAGGAGCGTTTGGCCACCCGACTCGAGAAGCTGTCGTAGCGTTCGACGCGAGCGATCAGCGGGATCGAGTCCAGGTCCTCGATGCGCACGTTGTAGCGCATCAGGTGATAGAAGCGCGGCACGACGAAGTACGTGATGCCCAGTTGCTCCAGGTGCGTCACGATCTCGATGACCTTGTCCTCGTTGGCCTCCGGCAGCGCAACGAAGACCTCGCTGACTTTGTACTTGCCCAGCGTGACCTCGATGTCGTCGAGCGTACCGATCACGCGACTGCGTTCGATCACGTCCCCCACGCGCTCCTCGTCGTCGTCCACGAAGCCGACGAAGTTCAGACCGAGCGTCGGGACCAACAGGAACTTGCGCTGCAGGCTCTGGGCGGTCGGCCCGGTGCCGATGACCAACACGTTGCGGTTGCCGATCCCGCGGCGGTGCAGGTTCTGGATGACCTTGAACGAGATGAAGCGCGCAACGAGCGTGAAACCCAGCACGAACACGAAGGCGCTGACCGTGGTGACGCGCGAGTACGACAACAGGGCCATGCCCATCTCGTCGTCCTGGAACTGCAGCGTCTGGGCGAACCTGCCCAGCAGACTGGTGCTGTCGGCGGACGACCCGCGCAACAGCACGAGCATCGTGTGGACGACCAGGAACGCGGTCACGCTGGCCTTGGCGACGCCCTTGAACTCCTCGACGTTCAGCAGGCTCTTGGCCGGGCTGTACATCCCGAAGCGGTGGAAGCAGACCAGGCACACCGCCGTCGTGATCGCGAAGACCCCGCGATAGGTGGCGAGCGGTACGCCGGCCAGTTCACCGACGTACGCTTCGCGCAGGTACCACGCCGTGAGACAAGCGAGCACGACGGTGACGAGGTCGAGCAGCACCTGGGCCGAAAGGACCAGGGGCTCGAAGTTGCGGCGTACGAATGTGCCGGCCCTCGTCATGGTTGCAAGTCTAGGTGCGAAGCGGTTCGAGACGCTCCGACGTCCGGGCACAACGATCTCTGCAGAGCGAGGGGGTCGCAAGGTGCAGGAGTCGCCGCCAGAACGGGGAGGACGTCCGGGGAGATTGGGAAAGGATACCAGCCCATCGAGGAGCGGAGTATTAAGGCCGCGATCGGGGTTCGGACGCTGCGGGGTTCAACCCCGATGTCGAGGCGAGGACCCGCAGGAGGTCCTCCACCGCATCGGCAGCCCGACCCGCCTGACCTGGGTAGTTCTTCCGGAACCCTAGAGACGCTCCCCACCCGGCACGGTCCGTCACCGCTCGCAGGGCCGCCCAGGGCACCCCAGCACGGTGTGCGACCGCCCCTGCCGCCGCCGTTTCCATGTCCGCGACGCACGGACCGGCGAAGGCACGCGCCAGTCGGAATCGGCGCCAGGGTGTCAGAACGGGACGATCGGCGGTCAAGAACCACCCCGTCTCGCCAGCCGTGGCCGAGGACCACGCCGCCAGCAGATCCGGATCGGCCTCGACCTGACGGGTCTCGCGCACCGCCAGATCGGCCTGGAAGGCGGTCCTGCAATGAACCATCGTTCCAGGCACCAGACCACGCCTCAGCCCTCCGGCCGTGCCCACGATCAACAGGATCCGAGCGCCCGCGGTGATCAATACGCTGGCGCCATGGGCCGCGGCGACCTTGCCGACACCCGCCACCGTCGCCAGGACCGGGCGGTCACCGCGGTTCGACTCGAACACGTCGAGACCGGCGATTCTCCTGGTCCGCTCGGCGCGCCCGGGCCAGGACCCCAGTTCGCCCCTCAGCGCGGACAGGATGCCGATCGGAACGTCGCATGAGTCGGTGTGCATGACCTCATGATGCCGAACCCGAGGCATGCTGCGGAATGCAGCACGTGGAAGCACACTTTCACGTCCGCGATCGAGACTCCGGATCGATGCCTGCGGGCCGTGGTGGAGACCACCCGGGAAGGGCGTTAGGATCACCCCGCCGCTCGTGCAGGATCTCCTGCCCGAGTCGTCCCGGACCGCCCCCTCTCCTCAGCTCCCAAGGGAGCCCTGCGGTCCACGCCTGCATCTCCCCAGACCATGAAGATCGCTCTCACCGGTGGTACCGGGTTCATCGGCCGCTTCCTGATGCGTCGTCTCCTGAACGACGGTCACGAGGTCCGCGCGCTCGTGCGACCCGGACGCGCGTCGGCCCTTTCGCCGTCCGAGCATCCGAACCTCGAGGTCCACGTCTCCGACCTGACGGACAAGGAGGCGATGCAGGGCTTCCAGCAGGACGCGAACTACACGATTCACCTGGCGAGTGCCCACGACCACTTCACCCAGGAGCAGATGCAGGCCGTCAACGTGACGGGCAGCGAGATCCTGGTCGAGGACGCGCGCGCGCGGGCAGCCAAGGGGCATCAGTTCATCCTGGTCTCGTCCGCGGTGATCGGGATGCCGGTCTACTCCTACTACCGCGACTCGAAGCGCGTCCAGGAGAAGATCTTCCGCGGCTCGGGACTGCCCTGGGTCAGCTTCCGTCCGACGCTCGTGTACGGCCGCGAGGACTACCGCCACACCGCGCCGCTGTTGCGCAAGTGCGGTGCCGAGAAGGGCTCCTACTGGATCCCCCACGAAGGTCTGTCCAAGATCAACCCGGTGCACGTCGACGACATGGTCGAGGCGATCGTCCTGTTCTTCGACTACGAGCGCGGCAAGGAGGACTACCGCGTGTACGAGATCGCCGGTCCCGAGGGCATCTCCTTCAACGAGTTCGTCGACACGTGCATCCGCGTCACGGGCGGCAAGGTCAAGCGACGCAACATTCCCCGCAAGTGGGTCCAGCGCGCGATCTTCCTGAAAGGACTGATCATGGACGTCACCAAGGAGCGTCGCGGTGCCGGGTACTTCTCGCTGCACCACGAGCACAACATCGGTCCTGCCCAGGAAGAACTGGGTTGGAAGCCACGCACCTTCCAGGAGGGCATCCTGGAGGTCGCCGAAGGTGATTGGTGGAAGACCGACGAAGGCTCGGGCGAAGCCAACGCTCTGGGCACCAGCGGGGTCTAGACTCCCGTCCGGGAGCACCTGGTTCGTCACGTCCGACGGACACGGGGCTCCCGAACAGGCTCCTGGAATTCACGGAGAGCCCGGAACGTTCACACGTCGGACCAGCGCTAGTCCTTCGCAGCCGGTCGCTCGATCAACGTGTAGTACGCACGATCGTGGAGCAGCGCGGCACCTTCCGCGGTGCGCTGTTCGTCCAGGTGGAGTTCGTGGACGAAGGTCGTGCGCAGACCGTCCACCACCAAGCGCACGGTCCGTCCGTCCTCGGACACGGCACAGGACGTGATCGTGAGCGTCCGCTTCTCGACCTCGGGGCTGCCGTAGTCGGACTGGTGCAGGTAGGTGTAGCTCTCCAGGTGGTAGCGCTCGGGATCTTGCGCGCGCTCGCGGTCCACGGGCACCGTGTAGCGCAGTTCAAAGCCATCGGGCGTCGCCGACATCGTGTGCAACTCAGCGGGCAGCGTACCGCTGTAGGCGATGCGCTCCAGCCCGTACGTCTGGTAGCCCTTGCTCGCCCAACCTCGATCGGTCTCGCCGACGAGCAGCGAACCGTCGGGCGCGAACTCGCATCGAATGGCGCCACAGGCGAGGCCCTTGCGGAACGGGTAGACGGCGCCCTGCCAATGGCCGTTCACCTGTTCGAGCGAAACGCGCACGACCTCGGCGCCGTACTGATCCGTAACGAACAGGTGGCCTTCGAAGGGACCGAACTTGCCGCCCGTCGTGTCCCAAGCGAAACCGGCCGGACTGCGGCCGACCTTGTCGTACGGGAACCACACCGCAGGCAACTGGAAGTGCGGCGAACGCTGGGCGGCGTCGGACATCAACACGTGGTTCGGCGGAGGCCTCACCTCGTCGTACTTCCAGAGCTCCTCCCGGGTCGACGCGATGCCGTAGGGGTGACCGTGGAACGAACCGGGGATCAGCTGGCTGAGCTTGCTGGCGTTGCACCACTCGCCTTGGTTGTCGGTGTAGAAGACGTCGCCCCAGGGACTCGTCTGGACGCCCGCCGGTGACCGCAATCCGGAGCACTCCGGGATCATCGTGCCGTCCGCGGTGATGCGCAGCGCGAACCCGCGCCAGTTGTGGGCGCCGAACGGCGTATCGCCGAACGCACGGTTGGTGGTGATCCACAAATCCCCGTCGCCGTCGCGCACGGGGCCGAAGTTGTACTCGTGATAGTTGCCGCCGACGCGCCAGTCGTCGCACACGGTCTCGAGCGATTCGAAGTGGTCGTCGTGATCCACATCGGTCAGCCGCGAGAGTTCCCCGCGCTGGACGACCAGGACGTTCGCGTCGTCCTCGACGAGGAATCCAAGGGGCTCCTGCAGGCCGGTCATGACCTTCTTGAAGGTCGCGTCCATCGGCGTGCCGTCCAATGCACCGTCGACCAAGAACACCTCGCCCCTGCGAGTCGCTATCAAAATGCGAGTCACTTGCCAAACGGCCAGAGCGCTGACCTCGAGCACCACGTCGTCCGGGATCGGCAGGGTGTCGATCGTCCAGTGACGAGCCTCGCCCTTGGTCAAAGACACGGACGGACCGTCCGACTGCCAGCTCAGGTCGCTGGTCGGAGCAGCCCAGGCGAGGACTGCGAGAACGAATCCACAGAGAGGCTTCACCAATTCAACTCCAGGGTCACGCGGTAGACATTAGCCAGGCCCGGCTTGGGCGCCACGCCGGGCTGCGATGCGAGTCGGACGCGGTACTCGACCTGACCGTCCCGCGTCTTGTGCTCGAGGATGCGCGTGGGATGCGCTTCCAGTGGGTACCCGGCCTCGCCGCCGAACGAGAACACGTCGCCATCGGAACCGTGCAAAGTTCCGGACCACGCGGGATCGACGCGCAACCAGATCGCCTCGTCGGCATCCGCCGACCAGACCTCGAAGGTACGCACCATGCGGTCCCCGCCCTCGCGCGGCGTCAACGTCTCCGCGACGACCCGCTCGTCCCAGTCGGACCAGAACGTCGGGGTGTCGTCGTCGGCGAACGTGCGACGCCAGGCCGAGAACCCGGCCGCCTTCCCGACGGCGCTCGGCCACGCTTGGACCTTGGATCCATCGGGGAACGTGGCCAGCGGCATGCCTCGCGGCGGCTCGTACGCTTCGGCCGACGGCGGGATCTGCAGCTGACCCGCGCGCCCCTTCCACGTGCCGCTCGCGTTGAAGAAGCGCCCACGCCAGACCTTGCCCAGTCGTCCATGCTCGACGTCGTACGCGTAGTGCACGAGCTCGGGGAATCCGACGACGACGGTGCGCGGACTGAGGTCCTGCATGAAGACGCCGCAGGACAACGCACCCTGCCTGGGAATCAACTCGAAGGCGGCGTCGTCCGCCTCCAGTCCGATCGGTCGCGGCATGTCCTGGCCCAACGACAGCAGGTGCCAGATCGCGTCGATCTGGCGCAACGGGTCGCCGTCGTAGACGTCCAGGACGGGACTCAGACCCTCGTCCCAGAGCTGGACCATGCGAGTGCCGGTGCTGACCGAGCGAGGATCCAGCAGCATGGCGCGGAACCAGCCGGGCTCGAGACGTTCGTACATGCGCGCCAGGTCGACGGCGCGGATGCCCAACGAGGGCGTGCCGGCGAAGTCGTGGCACTGGATGCAGCCGAGGCCGCCCTTCGTTCCGACCAACCGCCCGGCGTGTCTCAACGTCTCCCCCGTGGGAGGCAAGATCCGATCGAACGCGAAGTCCGGATCGGTCGCATCGAAGACGTCGGCGAGCTCGGACATCGAGGCCTCCCCGAACATCGGCATGCGCGTCGTCATGTACGGGCGCACCGGGTCGCCGCGGAGCAGCACCTCGTCCAACGTCGAGCGACGCAGCTTGCCACCCACGCCGGTCAGGTCGGGCGGGATGCGGCCCTCGTCGCCCAGGTCCGCGCCCAGGGCGGCCCGGAAGTAGTCCCGGTTGAGCGGATGCACGCCGCCGAAGTCGTCGCGCCGATGACAGTGCACGCAGCCCATGCGCTGCAGGTGACGATCGAGGGCGCCCGGAGCGTGAAGGTCCTGGTGCACCGCGTCCGATTCGAGGAACGCATGGACGTCCGCGCGTTGGGCCGCGTCGAAGTCGAAGCGCGAGCTCCCTTCCTCCGCGCCACCCAAGCATGCATGGCCAGCCGCCTGCGGAGTCTCCAACAGTGCGGGCGCGCCACTGGAATGCGCCGGCAGGATTTCATGCTCGCCCCACCCCGTCTCGTGACACGACGTGCAACCCAAGCTCGCGAAGAGGTGTCCGCCACGCACCGCCTTGACCGGATCGGCGACGAAGGTGCTGGTCGGTGGCTGGCAACGCAGTCCCAGGTGACTCAACCGATCGGCCGCGATGGGGCCCCGCTCGTGGCCTGGACCGGCCCACTCGACCAGGAGTTCCTCGCCGCCGCTGGCCTCGAAGTAGTGCACCTCGATCCCGTGCAGGCCGGCACGCACGTCCTTGGATCCGGACGCTTCACCGGGCGCGTGATGGAACCAGTTGTCGACGACCAGTTCGCCGTCGATCCAGATGCGCGAACCGTCGTCGGAATGGGCGAACCACGTCCAGGTGCCGTCGGTCGGAACGTCGACCTGGCCGGTGAACCGGAAGCCGAAATCATCATCGCGGCGGCGCTCGTCGATGCGAATCGTGTCGACGACGATCGTGTCGACGGGCTCCAGCGATGCGAATTCGGGATCGTACGGCATCGCCGACTCCAGACGCTCCGCCAGCAGTCCTGGACTGGTCGCGAGGCTCTCCGGATCGATCTGACTGCGCAGCAAGTAGGCCGCGATCGCGTCGGCCTCCTTGCTGGTCAGCGACAGGCTGGGCATGCGACCGGAGGGCCGCACGTGAAGCGGGTCCGCCAGGAACGCGGCGAGCTGGGTGGTGTTCGTCTTGCCTGCAATGTGGTCCAGGGGCAGGTCCAGCGGATCCAACACACCGGGCAGGACGTACGGCGCATCGGCCGCGCCATCGACATCCTGCGCCTCGTCGGTCGCCTCAGCCCGCAAGCGCACGACCTCGCGCCAGGGCAGCTCGAGCTCCCACAGTTCCTCCTCGGGCAGGTGGCACGCCACGCACCCCACGCTGTGGAAGAGTGCGCGCCCCTGTTCGATCTCGGCATTCACGCTGCCGTGGGGTTGCGCATCGAAGGTCCCGCCCAGAGTCGCCAGGAAGTGCACGAGCAGGTCGACGTCGCGCTCGAGGTGCTCCGCGTTCGCCAGGAGGTGCGGCATCGTGGTGCCTGCGCGCGTGCCTGCGGGATCGGCGAGAAAACGCCTGAGGTAGTCGGGCGCGATCCGCTGGCCGACGCCCTGCAAACGGGGTGCGGTCTTGGAGTACCGACTCAGCACCGTGTTCGCCGGCCCCGCGTGACAGGCGACGCACTGGTGTTCGGTGACCAGGTGCTCGCCGCGCGTCCAACTGGGTGCCTCTTGTGGATTCCCCGGAACACCCATCACCAGGATCGGGGCCAGGAGGAACCAGGCGGCGATCCACCGGAGAACAAGGAGTCCGTGCATGCCCGCAGGATACACATCGCGAGCGCAACTCCCATGGGACCCCGAGACGACGCTTGGAGGGTGCTCGCGAGGTCCAGCGAACGCGGGTCCCAAGGGCGCACCGTGAGCACACCGTGTCCAGCCCCGAAACCACCGGAGCCGGCCTGATCGGAGGCATTCTACGAATGCAACCCGTCGGTCGAACTCAACGCCCGAACCTGATGGCCGAACCCGATGGCCGGCCAGACCCAGCGCAAGGACCCCGTTCGACTGCGTTCGGCCGACGGTCAGGTCGACCGAACGCGAGCTCGTGCGATGCCGAATGCGCGCCCTAGAGCGTGCACATGTCGACGTTGTCGAAGTTGCGACCGTAGAACTGCATGTACCGCACCTTGCGGTCGAGCGCTTCGAGCACGTAGCGACTGAAGTTGATCTTCTCGAACTCCTGGGCGCTGCCCAGCCCGCCGGGGCTGAACACGTTGATCTCCATCAGCTTGTCGCCGACGATGTCGAGGCCGACCAGGAACATCCCGTCCTGGACGAGTTTGGGTCGCACGATCTCGGCGATCTCGAGGTCGACGGCGGTGACCTCGGCCGCAGCCTTCGTGCCACCCGCGTGGATGTTCGAACGCATGTCACCACCCGCGCGCACGCGGCGGAAGCAGGCGTAGCGCCCTTTGACGCGGAAAGGTCGGCCGTTCATCAGGAACAAGCGCTTGTCCCCCTGCTCCGCAGCAGGCAAGTATTCCTGGGCGATGACGAAACCGTCGCGCGACACCGCGTCGATCATCTGATTCAGGTTCGGTTCGTCGTCGGGGCGCACCAGGAACACGCTGGCTCCGCCCGACCCCTGCAGCGGTTTCAGCACCGCCGTCCCGCCCTGTTCGTGGACGAAGTCCTTGATCTCCTGGTTGTCCCTGGTGATCACGGTGCGCGGACGGACCTCTTCGGGGAACAACTGGAAGTACATCTTGCTGCTGGCCTTGGCGAGGCCGGTGGGATCGTTGACCACCACGACGCCGCGCCGCGTCGCGAGACGCGCGAACTCGACGGCGACGCCGGTCGCCCAGGGCCGACTCAGGTAGTCGTCGGACGGCACGTTGCGCAGCATCAGGACATCGAGGTCGTCGACCTTGATGCGCTCACGGATGGCTTTCTTGCCTTGCAGGTCGGCGAAGAAGCTCGTGTGCGTCTTGTACTTCTGCCCAGGCACGGACGTGGCCCGCGCGGCGACCGTGTCGTCGGGGTCGTACGTGAGATCCCCGACGCCGATGAGCCAAGCCGTGTGCCCCATGTTCACCGCGTTCTGCGCGAGACGGATGGTGGTGAAGCCGGCCTTCTCCGTGGCGACGTCGTTGACGATGAAACCGATACGCATAGATCTAACGGGGCAAGAGGTCGAGGACTTGAAGCCCTTCCCGAGCTCGTTCGAGTCGGGCCTGGACAGGAGGTGCGTCGAGGAATCGCGGGAGAGCCGGCGGCTCGCGCAGAACGCCGCGCCAGTGTAGTTCCTCGACGATCGGAATGTGGTCGGTGGCGATCTTACCGACGTAGAGCGGATGCAGCTGACCGCCGGCCTTCAAGTGCGCGAGGACATCCATCAGACCCTTCAGATAGAAGGCATCTTTCGTCAGCCCGCCGCCGCGATGGACACGCAGCGTGATCGAGAAGGCGGTCTTCGCGTCGAAATCGTGTGCCTCGGTCAGCAGCTCGTAGGTACGCAAGAAATCCGCGCCGCGCAGCATGGCATCCACCGCCAACACGCGTCCGGCCAGAACGCGCAGACGGGACCGCGTCAGACCGCCGACGAGGTACTCGGCGAAGACTGCGAGTCCCTCCTGCAAGACATCGTACCCAGCGAGACCGACCCGCAACTGCTGGAACGGTTGGGCCGAGGCGTTGTGATAGGTCAAGACATGCGTTCCGACCTCGTGCTGCAACAGGGCATCCACGCGCTTGGCGGGGATCTGCGTGTCCTCACCGATGCACAGCACACCGCGCGACACCATCAAGCCACTGGCGATGTCGTTGCGAATCGTGACGGACGGTTCGTAGCCGGGCCAGTGGGGCGCGTAGGCCTCGAGCTCCTTCAACGCCAGATCGCGGAAGGCTTCGGCGCCGATCCGGCCACCCGAGGGTTCCTCTCGTTTGGAAGGACCGACTTCGCGCAGGATCTGTCGCGCGGTCGCGATGACGCGATCCGGAAGGACCCCGTACAACGCCATGCTCCCCGGCAGGAACCGGTGTGTGTTGCGATCGACCAACATCGTGAGTTGGCGATCCATCTCGGCTTGCTTCTGCCGGAACAACAGACCGAGGGCCGGGTCCTCGACCCGTTCGACCGGAATCTGATAGAGGTCACGCTTCAAGAGCGCAGGATCGAACGGCAAGGGACGGTAGCGGAGCCTGGGCACGGCGCCCTGGTCCCGGCGGAACGTGTTCCAGGCCGGCCCGGCATTGGCCGGCGTGACGTTCATCAGGAAGTCGTACTGACTTGCGATGGCGGCGAGCTGCCCATCGACCTTCCAGACGGCCTTCACGATCGCGCGTCGTCCGAGCACGTGGAAGTGCTCGGGGCGATGCGTCGAACGGGTCCGCACGAAGTCGAAGAGTGCGCGGCGCAGCGACCGACTGAAGCCGCGCCGCATGGCGCGCAGTACGACAGGGAAGAGCTCCCCGGTCTCGTGGTTGCGATGGATCGGGCGGACCTCGATGCCGACCAGCTGGGCGCCGATCCTCTTCTGGGCGGCTGGGCCGATCACGGCCGTGGTGCCCGTACGAGCCACGCGCGCCCGCGTCGCCACCGCCACCTTGGCGAGTTGACGGTGGACGCGCAGACTCGCCAGCGAATCGGCGATGGCATCCGCCGTGGCGCTGGCCCCGGAGCCCTGTCGATGGAACACGCGGAAACCCGGGCGCCGGTCGACGGGGTCGTCCGTGACCTCGGCTTGACCTTGCCAGACCTCCAGGACGAGGAACGTGCCGAAGGCCTCCACGGCCAGGCGACCGACGGTCTCGACGACCTGCGAGATCCAGCGTTGATCGCCCGGGGTGTCGGGCGCGAGCAGCACGGACCCTTCGGCCGTGACCAGTGAAGCGAATCCGTCGTCCTCGGTGAGCGGCGACCGGCGCACCACGATCAAGAAAGGTAGGAGGCGTTCCAGGTGGAGCCAGCCGCCCCCATCGACACGTCGCCGAACACGACGCCCGCCCTGGAGCGCGGCCTCGATGCCTTCCAGGAACTCGTGATCGACGATGCGATTCTGCTTCTTGCGGGGTCGGGGATTCATGAGGGATCCAGGGATTCCAACAGACCAGGAATCGTCGCGGCCAGGGCGTCGCGCAACGCATCGATACGGGCCTCTTCCGGCGCGCCGGTCCATTCGTCCATGAACGTCTTCTTGAACTCGATCGACAGGACGCAACCGGTCTCGGGGAAGCGAGCGTGTACGAACTTGCCCATGTAGCCTCCACGGAACTTCACGTTCTCACGCACGTCGATCGGCCCGGTCGCTCGTGTCCCCTGGGACAACTCGGCGACGAAACGGTCGACGAGACCAGCCCAACGCGAGCGTTCCATGGTGCCGGTCCCCAAGTTCACTTCGGGGTTGGCCTCGGGATCGTCGAAGGGGGCGTTCGGACCTCCGCGGCGATGGTTGTAGCTGTGCAGATCCAGGATCAGGAAGCGCCCGTGCGCGCGGACCATCTGCTCGCAACGTTCCTGGATCGCAGCGAAGAAGGCGGCATGCCGAGCCCGCGAACGCGCGAGCAACGCGTCGGTCGGCGGGTCCGACCAGGTCCGGATCCCCCAAGCGTCTTCCGGCTCCAGATAGACCGCGGTCTCCGGCGGCCGGTTCAGGTCGAACTCGAAGCGCGAGTGATTGGCCACGATCGTTGCGGGCACGACCGACGCGAACCGATCCGTGAACGGATCCTCTTCACGAAATCGTGTCGCATCGTCGACCGCGAGGAACGGCTCGAGGTCCGACTCGATGCGGCGACCCGCATGCAACGCGCACCCGAGGATCGGCCCCCCGTCGCCGGACTCGGTCCACGTACGATTCATGACCAGGTCCGAGTCGCGTCGACTGCAAGGCCGACCAACGATCCACGCGAAAGGAGTTCGGGCTCGACGGCCACGCCGGAAGGGCGAGGGTCGGAACCTGAGTGGGGAAGGCGCATGTAGACCAAGCCTGTGTCGGCTGGGGAGGAGAAGGGCGTGAATCTACCCCAGCCCGACCAAGGTGGAACAGCTCTGTTGGTCTGGAATCGAGGCGACTCCGCTCCTTTCCGGCCGGCCCAGAAGAAGGACGAGAATCGTGACCGTCTCGACCCACCTCAACCCGCGCCCAAGTCCGTGAAGGGACCCGTCCTCCTCTAGAACGTCACTTCCAACGTGTTCGACAGGTTCGAGGCGTCTCCAGGGACAACGTTCTGGTCGCGGAACCAGGCCTGAAACACCCAGGTCGAGCCCGGAACGATGACCTGCCCCGGAGGGGTGAAGGGCAACTCGGAGGGCACGTCGAAACCTGTGGATGCGGACGGGGTGCCGCTGAGCAATTGCAGCCTTCCGCTGGCGTCGAACATCCCGAGCGAGTTCAGGGCTGGTCGGTTCTGGTGGCCCGCGACCTGCGAGTTGTAGCGGCCCAACGGAAGGTCCAAGCAAAGCGTCCCGTTGGACAGGGGTTGAGCGCCATTCGCGGTCGCCGAGACGAGCAAGAACCCGAACTCACCGACTGGACCATCCGTCACCTCGAGGTGCAGCCCACTGCCGATGCCGCTACCGAAGTAGCTGGCTCCCATCTTGGCGTAGGGACCTTGGTAGTGCGAACTCGCGGGATCACAGCCCACCTCGATGGACGTCTCGATATCGAACTCGAAGATGAAGAGATGGTCTTCCACCGGGTTGTCGTTACGGTCACGCCATCCCCCGTTCCCGTTCGGTCCAACTAGATCGCGCTCCATCTCGATGGCGTTGGCGCCGCTGGGGACGTTCGCGGGAAGGCCCGCACCCCAGTTCGTGAAAGTGAACGGTTCGTTGGAGTCCCAACGCCATCCCCCCGCAGGCTCGCTGTAACTCGGGCTCATCAAGGCCTGGTAGCCACCGATCCAAGCCAGGTCAAACGTCAGGTTGTTCAAGACGAAGTCCAACTCGGCCTGGTCCGTGAAGGTGACGAGGTGAGCAGGCGTTCCCTGGTAGTTCAAGCTGGCTGCTTTCGCCCGCGCGTTGCTCCAGCTGATGTCCCCGCCGCCAACTCCGTAGAGGTGGCCGCTGACCGGATGTCGGACGAGTTGCGTTGCGAGCGGAGTGATCGTCAGCTGCCCCACAGGGTCGGTGTGGTACCACAGCCACGTACCCAGCTGGACCAGCATGGTGGACCCCGCCACCAAGCCGTACGTCTCGACTCGCCCATGGCCGAGGATCGAACCGTTGCCGAGGTCCGCCCCGATGCAGACCGCCCCACAACCCGACCCAGCATGAATGCCGACACTTGCACCAGCGAACGGACCGAACGTGTCGAATGCATAATCCCCCGACACCGGAACGGTCCATTCCAGGAAGATGTCGTTGAAGATCGGGGTCGGCATCCAGGAGCCACAACCTGGACTTCCACCTGCGTACCCACTGCTCAGTGCTCCCGTGGCATCGAAGGCGAAAGTTCCCGTGCCCACCAGCGTCGACCGGTCTGGCGATGCACACGAGTCGTTCGGGTGCGTGGAAGGCAGGAAGGTGATGTTCAAGAGCCCGGTGTCTCCCGGGTGGGAACTCATCGCACTGTGGATCTGGATCAACACGTCCTCGCCCGCCGCGAGCGCGATCGGATCGTATTGACTCCACGACTGCCCCGAATTGTTGTCGCGACTTCGACCCAAACACGTCGCGGAACAATCGGACCCTAGGTACACCTTGAGCCGCGTCGCGAAGAGCGTGTTCTGTGTGTCGATCGAATAGTTGCCCGCAACGGGAACCGTCCAACGGAAGAATCCATCTCGGGTTGCCAGCCCGATCCCGCCGAACACCCCACATTCCGTTCCGACCCCGAACGAGGAGTTCGCGAACCCCGTCGTGTCGAAGACCTGAATGCCTACGAACGCGTCGGTCGGATTCGAGCAGTCGTCCCCTTGTGCACGGACGAGCCCCATCGAGGTTGAGGCGATAACGAGCACCACGGTCCATACTCTTCGAATCATAGGAAGTTCATCATGCAGTCGATGGATGCCAAGTCCGCCTACATCCTAAGGCACAACGGCTCATCCGTACGCTTTGCAGGGGATTGCGGTCCCTGGTCAGGACAAATCGGTGACCAGGCTCCGGTGTGCAGCCACTTCCAGTTCCATCCAGGTTGATTGGAGAAGCAAGACCCACCTGCATCGGCATCGCCCTAGATCGTGCTTCAGCATCCGGGTTCCAAGAGCACTGCCAGGTAGCTAGCCTGGGACCCGGTGGACTTGGCCAACGAGCGATCCCAGATGCCCGATCAGAAGTGCTGACCCGGGCCGATTCCATTCCGCCCCTGACACGCGACTCCTCATTCGACGACCGCCCTGAAATGAAGATCCTGATCACTCCTGTCATCCTGATCGCAGCCATAGCGACCCTCATACTGGCCATATCCAAGAGCGGCGCTTCGACTCCCGAGGCCGCCAGTCCCAGGAAGCAGATGGAAGTCGGTGAAAATCATCAGCGGCCATCACCTGATCTCCAAGGTCTTCACAAGGGAACGGACACCCGCGTCACGAGGACGCAGGAGAGCATCGATTTGGGAAACGCTCACGCCACACAAGATGCCAAACTCCTCACGTCCGAAAAGGCCACCGCCACCGGGGCTGAGGGATATCTCGAGAAGTACGGCGCTCTGAATCGAGCCGAGCTGCAAGAGAAGCACGAGGAACTCGGCAAGCAGATGGGCATCCTTCATTCCGCGATGGTCCTGCAACTCGTCAATCAAGGTCACGGTGAAATCGTCTCCGAAGCTGAATGGAGCTTCGGAGACGAGCACCATCATGACGAGATCGAAGGCGGGTACGACACAGGTGAGGGCATTCGCTACAAAGTGCGCGTAATGCGATATGACGCCCCCCAACTCTTCGAGATACGAGACGAGCACAATTGGCTGAGTGACCACATCACCGCGTACGATGGGAGGTCTCGGACCGACACGCCTGATAGATAGCTGTCAAGCTCGCCTCTAGCCTCCATCTCAGAGGACACCCGGGCCTCCCTGGAAGACTCCAGGCAACCCGATGTTGAGATCGAGGCAGGGGCGCTCACGTAGGCAAGCACGCGACGGGAAATCCACCGGAGGACGAGAAGGTCGCCCTCGTTCGGCTCTCAGTCACCTTGGCGCAGCTTGTCGAGCACGCTCGCGTCTTCGATGGTCGACATGTCGCCTTCCGTCGCGCGACCGGCCGCGATGTCGCGCAGGAGTCGGCGCATGATCTTGCCGCTGCGCGTCTTGGGCAGGACGTCGCTGAACTTGATCTCGGCGGGGCGGGCGAGCTTACCGATCTCGGTGGCGACGTGGGCGGAGAGTTCGGCGGCCAGGGCGTCGTCCGGCGTCAGGCCGCCGGCCGGGGTGACGAAAGCCACGATCGCTTCACCGGTCAGGTCGTCGGGGCGACCGACGACGGCGGCCTCGACGACCTTGTCGTGCGACACGAGCGCCGACTCGACCTCCATCGTGGACAGGCGGTGCCCGGACACGTTGATCACGTCGTCGACGCGACCCAGGATCCAGAAGTAGCCGTCCTCGTCCTTGCGTGCGCCGTCGCCGGGGAAGTAGGTCCAGCCGTCGGGCCACTTCGACCAGTAGGTGTCGCGGAAGCGCTTCTCGTCGCCCCAGATCCCGCGCAGCATCGACGGCCACGGTTTGCGGATCGCGAGCAGGCCGCCCTGGTTGGCCTCGAGTTCGTGCCCCTCCTCGTCCAGGATCGCCGCGTCGATGCCGAAGAACGGAAGCGTGCACGAGCCGGGCTTGGTCGCCGTCACCCCGGGCAAGGGGGTGAGCATGATCCCGCCGGTCTCGGTCTGCCACCACGTGTCGACGATCGGGCAGCGCTCGGCGCCGACGGTGCGGTGGTACCACATCCAGGCCTCGGGGTTGATCGGCTCGCCGACGGTGCCGAGCAAACGGAGGCTCGACAGGTCGTGCTTGTTGACGTGCTCGTCGCCCCACTTCATGAAGGCGCGAATGGCGGTCGGCGCGGTGTAGAACACGGTCACGCGATGCCGTTCGATGATGTCCCAGAAGCGGTCCGGTGCGGGCGCGTTCGGCGCGCCCTCGTACATGACGCACGTCGCGCCGTTGGCCAGCGGGCCGTACAGGATGTAGCTGTGTCCTGTGATCCAACCGACGTCCGCCGTGCACCAGTAGACATCCTCGTCCTGCAGGTCGAAGACGAAGCGCGTCGTCGTGTAGGCACCGACCATGTACCCGGCGGTCGAGTGCATGATGCCCTTGGGCTTGCCCGTCGAGCCGGAGGTGTAGAGCAGGAACAGCGTGTCCTCGCTGTCCATCGGCTCGGGCTCGCACTCGGTCGAGGTTCCCTTCAACGCCTCGTGGTACCAGACGTCGCGGTCGTCGGTCCACTCGACGTCGTTCTCGGTACGTCGCACGACGAGCACGGTGTGAACGGAATCGAGGCCCTCGAGACTCGCGTCCACCTCGCGCTTCAACGGCAGCACCTTGCCGCGGCGCCAACCACCGTCCGCCGTGATCACGGCGCAGCAGTCCCCGTCGGTGATGCGATCGCGCAACGACTGCGCGCTGAAACCCGCGAAGACGACCGAATGGATCGCGCCGATGCGCGCGCAGGCCAAGAGCGCCATCGCCAGCTCGGGGATCATCGGCATGTAGATCGCGACCCGGTCGCCTTTACCGATCCCGCGCGCCTTCAGGATGTTGGCGAAGCGGCAGACCTCCATGTGCAGCTCGGCGTAGGTCAACGTGCGCGAGTCCCCGGGCTCCCCCTCCCAGACGATCGCGCGCTTGCCGTTGTTCATCCCCTCGGCATGTTGATCCAGGCAGATGGCCGAGGCGTTCAACTTGCCGCCCGTGAACCACTTGGCCTTGGGCGCTTCGCTCCAGTCCAGCACCTGGTCGAACGGCTCGATCCACGGGAGTTCGCCGGCGATACGCCCCCAGAAGTCCTCGGGGTGATCGACGGACTCCTGGTGCATCCGGCGGTAGGCCTCGACGGAACCGATGCGTGCATCGGCGACGAAATCGGCCGGGGGCGGGAAGCTGCGATCCTCGTGGAGGAAGTTCTCGATCTGTTCGCTCATGGGTGGGGCTCCTGCTCCCCAGCATAGGAAGCCGTCGAAGCCGCCCCAAGCTGCGAAGGTCGAGCCCGTGTCGAACGGCCGGGTTCTCGATCCACGCGGCGGCCCCGCGGAGCATCCGAGCGTCCCCGCATGGCATGATGCGCCCATGACCGACGACCAGCCCACGAAGACCCCGCCGGGGTACTTGCACGGATTCTCCGTTCAGGAACAGGACCGCCTGCGACGCCAGGCGCGCATCCTCGAGCCGCGCATCGCGCGCCACCTCCCCTACTACCGTTCGCGGAACATGTTGGAGATCGGATGCGGCGTCGGCGCGCAGACCGAGATGTTGCTGCGCCGGTTCCCCGACCTCCACGTCACCGGAGTCGATCGCTCGGAGCCCAACCTGGATGCGGCGCGCGCCCATCTCGAGGGCATGACCTGGGCGAAGGATCGCTGGACGTTCGCGCTGCAGGACGCGGCTCACATGAGCTTCCAGGGCGACTCGTTCGACTCGGCCTATCTGTGTTGGATCCTGGAGCACGTGCCGGATCCCGCGCGCGTTCTGGGCGAAGCACGCCGGGTCCTGCGCTCGGGCTCGCCGATCGTGATCACCGAGGTCCAGAACGCCAGCTTCTTCCTGTCCCCGTACGCACCGCACACGCTCGCGTACTGGGCCGCGTTCAACGACCACCAGTACGAACTGGGCGGCGATCCGTTCGTCGGCGCGAAGCTGGGCAACCTGCTGCTCGCGGCGGGCTACCGCGACATCATCACCGAGGTCACCGCGATCCACCTGGACAACCGCACGCCGAGCGAGCGCGCCGAGTTCCTGCGGTACTGGACCGAGTTGCTGATGTCTGGGGCGCCAGGACTGCTCGAGTCGGGCCGCGTCAGCCAGGAGACCGTGTCGGGGATGGAGCTGGAACTGGAGGCCGTGGCTCACGATCCGGACGCGGTGTTCCTGTACTCCTTCGTCCAGGCGCGGGCCCGCGTGGACTGAGATCTGCGTTTTCCGGGGCCTCGAACGGGCCGGATTTTTGCCGCTTTTCGGTCCCGAAAAGTACTGGGCGGAATTGCCGAGGAACGGGGCAAGGCCCACCGGCCTGTGCCGATGGTGTTGGTCCAGCAGCCATGAAATCATCACCCCGCGATCTCTTCGACCTTCTCGATCTCAAGGTTCCCGAACCCGGCGCCGGCCGTGTCGTCCTGCACGACACGCCCTGGGTGCTCCTGGCGTTCCCGGAAACCAAGGCCCTGGTCTGGGTCGATCTGACCCAGCTCCCCCACAGCAATCTGGCCCCAGATTCGGAGGAGACCGGGTATGCCGACGAGACGGAGTACTCGGACGAGCCCGAGTTCTGAGCGGCCTGCGCTGACTCTCAGCTCGATGCGGACTGCCTGCCGCGCTCGAGCCCCCGTACAGGTTCGGATCCCCTCTCGAACCTTGGAGCCCGCTGACGCGTAGCGTCGCGGGCTCCGTGCTTGGGGACTGGCCGACTTCGCTCCGCACAAAGCGAGTTCCTGGGCCGCAAGGCCCCTGGGGCCGACCCGATTTCGATCTCACGCGCCCCTGGATGCCCGCAGGCCGGGTCGCCCCGGTTTGCGGAGCGAACTAGGCCAGCCTCAGAGGGCTGCGGAGCGGCGGAACAAGGTCAGATACCGCGCGATCCTGGAGGCCAACCGCGACGGGCTGCGCAGCTCCCGCAGGAGGCGCTTCGGCCGGCGGTAGAAGCGTCGGTAGCCCTCCTTGATCTTGGCCTCGATCGCCTCGGCGGTCATGTACTCGTTGCCCTCGAGGGCGCGGAAGCCAGTCATGGACGCGTAGTCGAATTCGCGGTCGCCCTGGAGGATCCCGTGCAGCTTGGTGCCCGGGTAGGCCGTGACCGCGCAGAACTGGACCTGGTCGGGGTCGAGGCTGTCGACCAGCGCGATCGTCTCGTCCGCCATCTCGGGCGTCTCCTCGGGGAAGCCGATCATGCAGAAGGCGCGGGTCTCGATGCCGACGGCGCGGCAGGCGGCGAAGACCTCGTGGGCCAGGTCCAGGTCCTTGAGCTTGTTGCCGCAGTGCAACTTCTGGATCTCGAGGTTGCCGGACTCGACGCCCAGGGAGATGTGCGTGCAGCCGGCCTTGGCCATCATCTCGAGCAGCGGGCGGTCCAGGGTCTTGACCGCGGTCTCGCACTGCCAATCGAGCTCGGTCATGCCGCGCTCGAGGATGCCCTCGCAGATGTCCTTCACGCGATCCTTGCGGGTCGTGAAGATCGGGTCGCGGAAGACGACGTGGCGCAGGCCGTGGTTGAAGTACAGGTCCTCGAGCTCGGTCAGCACGTGGTCGGGGCTGCGGAAGCGGAAGCGCAGGCCCTGGGCCAGGGTGTAACCGCAGAAGCTGCAGTCGAGCGGACAGCCGCGGCTCGACTTGACCGTCGTCACCGGACCCTTGAGGCCCGGGAAGGTGTACGCGGCGTTGTCCAGCAGATGGCGCGCCGGGATCGGCAGGTCGTCCAAGGTGTCGATGCGCGAGCGCTCGGGCTCGTGAACGACCACGCCGTCGCTGTTGCGCCAGGAGGTGCCCTCGACACCCGTCAAAGCTTCGCCGGCGGCCAGGCGCGCAACCAGATCGCGCATCGTGGCCTCGGGCTCCCCGCGCACGACGGCCGCGATCGAGCCGCGCTCGAAGACCTCGTCGGGCGTGTACGTCACCTGGCTGCCCAACAGGATCAGCGGCACACCGGCCTCGGTGGCGGTCGCGCGGGCCAGGTCCAGATCCTGCTCGAGCGACGCGCTGGAGGTGTCCGTCACGACCAGATCCGGCTTCTCGGCCAGGATCCGCGCGCGCGTTCCGTTGGCGTCCAGGCCGGCGGCGTCGCCGTCGACGATCGCGACGCTGTGCCCATCGGCCTCCAGCACGGAAGCCACGTGCGCCAACTCGATCGGCGGATAGAGCAGTTCGGGGCTGACGGCCATTCCAAAGCCCCCCATCAAGCCCCGCGACACGCGGAACTCGGGCGGACTGGGCGGATTGACGAGGACGACTTTCATGGATCGATGTGGGGCCCCACCGCAAACGGGGTGCCTCCAACTCTACCTCACCCGAGCCCGCGGGCCCTGGACCGCCGACCGGTTGGCCAGGGGATCCGGGATCGGGACGCGGGCGAGGGGCCTCAGCGACGCAACTCGGCACCCATGGCTTCCAGCGAGCGCTCCAGGCGCCCGAGGAACTTGTGGGTGTCCTTGTCGGTCAGGGTCTTGGTCTCGTGCTGGAGCAGCACGTGATAGGCCAACGAACGCTTGCCCTCACCCAGCTTCTCGCCGCGAAACAGGTCGAACAACTCGGTGCTGTGGACGGCACCCTTGCCCGCCTGCTCGATCGCGGCTTGAACCTCGGCGGCGGACATCGCGTCAGGCACGACGATCGCCACGTCGACCTTGACGCCGGGAACGCGAGGGATCGGGACGTAGGTCGTCAGGTTCGGCGTGAAGGCCAGCAACGCGTCCAGGTTCACCGTGGCGGCTGCGGTCGCGCTGGCCCAATCCCCTTCGAGTCCCAGATCGCGGGCGGTGCGGGGTTCGAGCTCGAACACGTGGGCCGCGGGTGCTGCCTGGTCGCCCAGGCGAGCCGCGAGGGCCTTGACCGGATGGGCGTACGGCGGCAAATCCGTCGCGGAGCCCCAGGTGGCGGCCGGCACACGCAGCGAGCGGAATAGGTCGACCACGATCGCTTGCAGGGCGGCCAAGGGACCGGCGTCGAAGCGCGCGTCCTTGGGCGTCGGAAGGGTGCACAGCACGAGGGCGACCTCGTGGACCTCGAGCGGCTCGCCCTTGTCGTTGGCGGACTCGGGCAGGTAGCCCTTGCCGACCTCGAACAGGCTCACCGATTCCAGGTGACGTCGGTTGCTGGCCAGCGTGCCGATCAAGCTCGGGAGGACCGAACGACGGATCTTGGACAGGCCTTCCGCCGCCGGGTTGATGACCTCGACGTGCGGCAGGTCGCCGAGACCCAGCGTCGCGAGCAGGTCGTCGTGCTGGAACGAGTACGTGATCGCCTCGTGCATGCGCGCGCCGCCCGCCAGGCAGTCCTGGATGTCGCGCACCATGTCACGACGTCGATCCGCGACCGGGGGCGCGATGACGCCGTCGAGTTGACGCTCGGGCAGGTTGCCGTAGCGGTAGATGCGCCCGACCTCTTCGACCAGGTCCTGCGGAATGGTCAGGTCCTTGGTCGCACGGGCCGAGGGAATCGCGACCTGGATCAGATCACCGGAGCGCGTCGTGCGCAGCTCGAGTCGATCCAGGATGTCCGTGATGACGTCGTCCCCGAGCGGCTTGCCCAGGGCGCGCCGCACGTGCTCGGGATCGAGCGAGATCGTGGTCGCGGGATCGGTCCATGCGCCGACGTCGGAGAGCGCCAACGGGAAGGTCACGTCGGGCTGCAGCTCCTTGAGCAGGCGCGCGAAGTGACCCGCGGCTTGCAGCGGGAGCGTCGGGTCCAGCTTCTTCTCGAAGCGCGCCGACGAGTCCGTGCGCAGCCCCAAACGCGACGAGGTGCGACGCACGCGAACCGCGTCGAACGTGGCGACTTCGAGCAACAGCTGGGTCGTGCCAGCCTGCACCTTGGATCCTTCGCCGCCCATGATGCCGGCCAACGCCACGGGCGTAGGGCCCGAGCAGATCAGCAGGTCCTCGGGCGTCAGCTGGCGCGTCTCTTCGTCGAGCGTCTGCAGCGTCTCCCCTTCGGCCGCACGCCGCACGATCACACCAGCCGCATCGAGCGCGCCTCGGTCGAACGTGTGGTTCGGCTGGCCCAGGTCGAGCATCACGAAGTTGGACAGGTCGACCAGCGCATCGAGCGGGCGTTGCCCGACGGCCAGCAACAGCATCTTCAACCACTCGGGGGACTTCACCTGCTGCGCCCCATCGATCGCGAGACCGACATAGCGGCTGCAGCTGGAGTCGTCCCCGATCCGGATCGGCACGGCGGGGCCGTCGCCCATCTCGGGCAAGGACGTGTCGAGCGGCTTCAACTGGCGACCGTAGATCGCGGCGACCTCGCGGGCGATGCCGCGGTGACCCCACAGGTCGGGGCGGTGCGTGAGCGACTTGTTGTCGATCTCGATGACCCAGTCCTCGATGCCGATGGCGCCCGCGACGGGCTGGCCGACCTCGGGTTCGCCGGGCAGGACCCAGATGCCGTCGTGCTCGTCGCCGAGGCCCAGCTCGCGCTCGGAACAGATCATCCCGACCGACGGCACGCCGCGGATCTTGGACTTCTTGATCTTGATGTCGCCCGGCAGTCGCGTGCCGACCGTGGCGACGGCGACGCGATGGCCTGGCTTCACGTTCGGCGCGCCGCAAACGATCTGCAACGGCTCACCGTCACCGATGTCCACCTTGCAGACGCCCAGCTTGTCGGCGTCGGGGTGCGACTCGCGCGCGAGCACGTGACCGACGACGACGTCGGACAAGGTCGGCGCGAACGGCTCGAGCCCCTCGACCTCGGCGGTCGAGAGGGTCAGGTCGGTGGCGAGCTGCTCGGGCGTGATGCCCTCGAGGTCGACGTGGCGTTGCAGCCAGCGATAGGAGACGAACATCAGAATTGCTCCAAGAAGCGCTGGTCACCACCGAGCAGGTGGCGGACGTCGTCGATGCCGCGGAACAGCATGACGAGACGGGACAGGCCGAGGCCGAAGGCGAACCCGGACCACACGTCGGGGTCCAGTCCGCCGGACTTGAGGACGTTGGGATGGACGAGACCGCAGGGCAGCAGTTCGATCCACGTGGTGCGCTTGCACACGCCGCAGCCCTCGGTGCAGAACGGGCAGCGCGCGTCGAGCTCGAAACCCGGCTCGACGAACGGGAAGTACCCGGGACGCAGACGAACTTCGAGTTCGCGGTCGAAGATGCCGCGCAGCAGCGTCTTCATCGCCGAGATCAGGTGCGCGACGCTGATGTCCTTGCCGATCACGATGCCCTCCATCTGGTGGAAGGTGTGTTCGTGGCTGGCGTCGGTGCTCTCCTGACGGAAGACCTTGCCCGGCGCGACCGCGCGGAACGGCGGCTCGAGGTGCTCCAACGCGCGGATCTGGACCGGGCTGGTGTGCGTGCGCAACACGCGCTTGCCTTCCTCGTCGCAGTAGAACGTGTCCTGGCTGTCGCGCGCGGGATGGTCCTTGCTGATGTTCAGCGCCTCGAAGTTGTACCAGTCGAGTTCGACCTCGGGACCGTCCAGCACGTGGTAGCCCATCGCGTGGAAGATCTCGGTCAGGCGCCGCGTGGCTTGCGTGATCGGATGCAACGAACCGCGCTCGACCGACGGCGGCGGCAAGGTCGGATCGAAACCGTCGCCCTTGCGTTCCGCGTCCAGTGCAGCGCTCAGGAGCGCCCGGCGACGGTCCTCGAGCGCGATCACGACGGCTTGCTTGAGCTCGTTCGCCGCACGACCGGCCGCTCCGCGCTCGGCGGGTTCCAGGGACGGAATGGCGGCGAGGAGCTGGCCGACGAGGCCCGACTTGTCGACGTACTCGCGCTCGAGTTCGCGCAGGGCGTCGTCATCGGGGGCCCCGGCGATGCGCTGGCGCGCTTCGGCGAGGGTGGTCGCGTGGTCCACGGTCATGGCAGGGTGCGCACGTGCTTCGAAGGGGTTGTCGCGGAAGTGCGACCGGAAAACGGAAAGCCGCCGGCGAGCCTCGTGGGAGGTCCGCAGGCGGCTGTTGTTCAGTCGGGTTCCCCGGTGCGATCCGGAAAGCCCATCGAATTCAAACTCGAGCGGCCTTGGCTTCCTCGACCAGGGCGTCGAAGACGGCCGGTTCGTGGATGGCGAGCTCGGAGAGTTGCTTGCGGTTCAGGTTGATGTCGGCCTTCTTGAGACCGTCGATGAACACCGAGTACGTCATGCCGCGCATGCGCGCCGCCGCGTTGATCCGCACGATCCAAAGGCGGCGGAACTGGCGCTTCTTCTGACGACGGTCGCGGTAGGAATAGGCCCACGCGCGCACGAGGGATTCCTGAACGGTGCGCCAGAGCTTGGAGCGACCGCCGCGGTATCCACGGGCTTGCTTGAACAGGCGTTGCTTCTTCTTGGCGCGGGGGGCGCCGTAGGTGACACGTACCATGGATCAGCCTCCACTCATCATGCGCTTGAGAAGCTTCGCCCAAGTACCCTCGGTGATGAGGGCCTTGCGCTTTCCACGCTTTTGAGCAGCGCTCTTGGTCGCGTGGTAGTGACCTTGGCCGGCTCGAGACGACTTCAGCTTTCCGTTCTTGGTCAGCTTGAAGCGCTTCTTGACCGCGCCTTTTGATTTCATCTTCGGCATGGGACGTCCTCGATTAGGGGCCCCGAAGGGCCGTCACGAAACCCCGGTCACTGGCATGCCGTACCGTTCGCGGGGGCCGGGAACCCCTTGGGGCGCCCGAACTTGGGAGCGCAGAGAATAGCGATCCAGGCCCCCCGCGCAACCCTGGAGGGAGGTTTTGGCCCCTGGATCGGGATTCGGTGGGTCGAATCGGACCTCCCGCGAACCGGATCCTCCTCCTGGGAGCGATACGGAGGCGGGAACTGGAGCACCAGGTCGATCGACGAAGGTTGCCAGGGGCCCGTCAGGACGCCGACTCCGGCGCCCTACGCTCGACCATCCGTGCGCCCGGCCGGGATCACTCGAACGTGATCGAGACCGCGTCCGTGAAGTTGGACCGGGGCGTTCCGAGCACCACGTCGCGGTACCACGCCTGGAAGTTCCAGGTCTGGCCCACCAGCACGGGCTGGGGCGGGTTCGTCGGCAGGTCCAGCAGGTCCACCTCGAGGGTGATCATGCCGAGCGCACCGGAACCCATGACCTGGTCCTGGTAGCGACCGATGTCGCCGGCCAAGCAGAGGTTGCCCATCGACCCACCGGGGTTCGCGACGAAGCCCTGGGTGGCGCTGACGATGAAGAAGCCGAACTGGTTCAGGGGCAAGCCGGACGCCTGCAGGGTCACGTCCTGGAGAGCCAGTTCCTCCTGGCCGATCGCGGTCATCACCGCGGGCACGTCCAGCGAGTTCAGGTTGGCGGGTGAACAATAGGTCGAGCCGATCGGGCCGGCGGGCTGCGGAGCGTCGCAGTCCCCGGCCTGGTAGCCGATGGCGATCGCGTTCTCGACGCATGCGTGGAACGAACCCGGTGCGACCACGACCAGCAACGTCAACCGCTGGGGCGTGTCGAGCGACGGATTGAACCACTCGATGCGCTCCACGGAATCCGTGCTCATGGCCACCCCGACGACGGGACCGCTGCAGTCCTCGCCCTCGAACAGGAACATGTCCAGATCGCCGTCCTCGACCTCGAACAGGAGATCGATCGTCACGTCCTGGTTCGGCGCGACGCAGAAGGTGTAGTGATCGGGTTCCACGACGGAGGTGTGCAGCGGGAAGTGAACGCCCGACTGCAACGGGGCCGGCGCGGCGCAGTCGTAGTTGCCCGTGAAGACATCGACGTCCGTGGTGCAGGGCGCCGCGACCTGGGCGATGTCCAGGTCGTACACGTTGCAAGGTACGGCGTCGTCGAGGAACACCTCGAGGTAGACGCTCTGCGATCCGCCGCTGGAGTTCGTGTAGGTCACACGCTCCTCACCGGACCCTTCGATGCCCTGGTCCGCGAGCCCGGCGCAGGCGCTGTCCCACAGTCGCACGTCGACGTCACCGAGCAACGGGTCGTGCGTCATGACGAACGCGTACGACTGCCCTGCCGGCACCTGCACCTCGAAGAAGTCGGTGTTGCCTTGGACCGCCTGCAGCGACTCGAACGAGCCCGCGCCGATCAGAGCGGAGGCACCGCCACAACTGTCGTTCGGCTCCATGCCCTCCTCGGTACAGGGCGGGACATAGACCGGGATGCATGATTGCACCGCGTCCGCACGCATGTTGGCGACGACGATCGGGTGGAAGTAGGTCGTGATGTTGTTCATGCCACCGGAACACGTGTGGCAGTAACTCATGATCGTGCCGCTGTTGATGCACGTGCCCCCGGAGCTGCCGCACGTGTCGATCGGCGGGTTGTAGCTGTGGGTGTGGCCCGTGCCGACCTGGTGCCCCAGCTCATGCGCGATCACCACGAAGTCCCAGGTGTCCCCACCTTGGTTCACGGGGAAGCCGGTCCCGCCGTTGACGCCACCGCTGACGCCGAAGCCCCAGTTCTGGCTGCACAGGACATCGACGTGGGCGACGCCCCCACCGAGACCTTGCCCGCTGATGAAATGTCCCAGGTGCGCGTTCTCGGGGATGTTCCCGGACCAGGCCTGACGGAACTGCGAGAGCATGGCGCTCGCTCCGCCCGATTGCGCGTCCCACGGATCGTTGTTGGACGTGTACATCCCCACGTACGGGTACGTCGCGATGACGTCGACCTGTTCCTCGTACCGGTCGCTGATGGCAGCGAGCAGTTGGGTCAGGAAGTTGGTCGCGGCGGCGAGGCTGTTCCAGTTGTTGAAGTACTGGAAGTCCGTCTCGATGGCGATGCGCATCTCCAAGGTCGCCTGCGAACCGAAGCTCTGGGGGCCCTGGGGCACCGAGACCGAGGCCGCAGCCAGGTCCCTCTGCGTGACTTGACACTCGATCTCGCGGGGCTGGATGCCGACGATCGAGTGGTTCAGCGCCTCGGGATAGATCCGTACGCCCGCGTGCGACCAGTCGTTGTTCGGTGCCGCGAAGGCCGTCATGTGGAACAGCTCGCCGTTCACTTCGTACCAGCCGTAGCAGCCGGTCGAGGAGAACGACATCCACGCGGAACCCGGAGCGTCCCCACGCACCTGGCCTTTCCAGAGGGTCTGGTTCCCGCGATCGACCTCGCGCTCGACGCCGTCCACGAACCGTTTCATGTTGGTGAAGTCCGGATGGACCTGGCTCAACTCCAGCTCGACCACGCCGCCACCCGGAACCGGCCAGCGCGTCATGCGCAGGTCCTCGTGCAGCCCCAAGTGCTCGAGCTGGGCGTGGTCCGCGTCGAACTCCAGGACGCCGGGGTACACCGACGTGGTCAACGGGAGCAGGGGGGCGTCCACCGTCGCTTGCGCCGTGGCGCTCACCGCCAGGACAGGGACGGCGACAAGGAGGGATGCGAAACGAAGCATGGGAAGTTCCGGAGGGAAGGGAACGAGAGGAGAGATCGAGCGACGGGGCTCCGGGCGATGCCAGGAACCCCGTCCTTGGGATCAGGAGCGCGGTGCACCCCTTCCGACGCCCCTTTGGAACGCCGGACTCAGGTGGCGTGCGGGCGCCACACCGGGGTTCATCAATCGAAGGCGATCGTGATCCCGCTGGAGAAGTTGGAGGTCGGCGTGCCGAGGATGACATCGCGGAACCACGTCTGGAAGTGGAACGTCTGGCCGACCATCACGGACTGCGAAGGGTTCGTGGGGATGTCGGTCAGGTCGATGGCGAGCGAGATCGAACCCGCTGCGCCCGAACTCTGGACGAAGTCCTGATAGCGCCCGATGTCGCCACCCAAGCAGAGGATGCCCGCCGAACCGCCGGGGTTCGGGATGAAGGCGACGTCCTCGCTGACCAGGTAGAAGCCGAACTGGTTGGCCGGCATGCTCGTGGTGGTCAGGGTCACGTCCTGGGCGGACACGGCGGTGAAGCCGAACGCGGAGATGTCGGCCGGGCCGCCGCTCGAGTTGCCGTTCGCAGGCGAGCAGAAGTTCGTCCCGATCGGACCCGGGACGGGCGGACCGCCGCAGCTGCCTGCCGTGTACCCGGCGACCAGGTCGTAGCCGACGCAATCCCCGGACGAGCTCGCTCGGACGATGACCTCGAGCACCAACTCCTTCGGGCTCCCGGAGTTGTTGGTCCAGGAGATGCTCTCGTTGTTGGTCGACGTGGCGCTGCTCGCGAGCGACAGGATCGGACCGTTCGGGCAGTTGAGCGGGCCGTACAGGTACATGTCCACGTCCCCATCGCTCTGCGAGAAGATCGCATCGAACGTGGCCGTCGCACCCGTTGCCAAGCAGAGGCTGTAGTAGTCCGGATCCGTCTTGCGCACGAACAAGCCGCTCTCGAAGCCGGAGCCGAAGGGCGCGGCCTGCGCACACGAGTCGTTCGGCTCGAAGCTGTCGTCCGGTGCCGAGCACGGGTCGGCCTGGAGCGTCGTCGTCATGGAGTAGCCGTTGCAACTGGATGCGTCGGCGAGCCAGACCTCGATGCGGGCGAGCTGGGTGGAACCCGTGTTGTTGGTCCACGACACGGTTTCGCTGTTGCCGACTCCCAGGGAGCCGTCCAGCTGGTTGATGCAGAAGTTGTCGAACAGGCGCATGTCGATGTCACCCGTTGCGTCCGTGAAGTTGACGGTGACCGACAGGTCCAAGCCATTGGGGACGCTGACGTCGAACCAGTCCCGGTTGCCTTGCACGGCCTGGAGTCCGTTCAAGGTCCCTGCACCGATCAAGGCGCCGGAACTGCAGTTGTTGTTCGGTTCGAAGCCGTCCTCGACGCAGGGCGGGACGTAGTTCGGGATGCACGACTGCACCGCGTCCGCGCGCATGTTCGCTACGACGGTCGGGTGGAAGTACGTGGTGATGTTGTTCATCCCCGCGAACGAACACGTGTGGCAGTAGCTCATGATCGTGCCGACCTGGCACGGGCCACCCGACCCACATTGGTCGATCTGCGGGTTGTAGGCGTGCGTGTGCGGCGTTCCGAACTGGTGACCCAGTTCGTGAGCGATCACGACGAAGTCCCAGGTGTCCGAGCCCTGGTTGACCGGGAAGTTGGTTCCGCCGTCGACGCCCGCGCTGCAGCCCATGCCAAACCACGGTTGGCACAGAACATCGAGAGAAGCGATGCCGCCACCGAGGTAGGCGCCACTGACGATGTGACCCAGGTGCGCACCGTTGGGCAGGTTGGAACCCCAGGTGTTCTCGAACTGGTTGAGCAAGGCACCAGTCGAGGAATACGCGGTCCACGGGTCGTTGTTCGACGTGTAGAACTGCACGTAGGGATACGTCAGGACCACGTCGATCTGCTCGTCGTAACGATCACTGATCGCGCCGAGCAACTGGGTCATGTAGTTCGTCGCTGCCGGCAGGTTGTTGAAGTGCTGGTAGTACGGGAAGTCCGTCTCGACGGCGACCTTGCACTCGAGCGTCTGCGCGCCACCTTGGGGCAACGGGCCACCGCCCTGCGCAGCCGTCGGGAGGTTCGCACCGGGAGCCAGGCGCGCCAGCTGATCGGCGGCACACTGGAAGGTCTTGGGCAGGATCCCGGGCGCCGTGGTGTTCAGCGTCTCCGAGTAGATCCGAACGCTCGCCAGGGCCCATTCGTCGGGCGTGTTCGCGAACGACGAGATGTTGTAGCGCTCGTTCCCGATCGTGTAGTTGCCGTAGCAACCGGTGCTCGAGAACGTGATGCGTGCGGAGCCCACGGTCTCCCCCATGACCTGGCCCTTCCACATCGTCATGTCCCCGCGGTCCCAGGCACGCTCCTGGCCGTCGACGTACACGCGCATGCCCGAGAAGTCGGGACGCACCTGTGTCAGCTCGAGCACCACATCATTGCCGTTCGGCACGGGAACGCGGTTGAGAATCAGGTCGTCGTGAGCGGCCAGGCCGGCCAGCTGGAAGGAACGCGGTTGCAGTTCCAGAACACCCGGGAGGACGGCGGTGCCGAGCTCATCCATCGGGAAGTCGAGGACGGTCTGGGCCTGGGCGCTGGAGGCGAGGCAAGCCGCGGTGAGGCTGGCCGTCACGAACGTTGAGAGCGTGAAATTCACGGATGGATTCCCTGTGAGAGCTGGGAAGAGAGGGTGGTTGCAGTGGGCCCACGCGGGGGTGCGGGCACTTAGATCGACGAGCCGCAGCCCGCTTAGGATCCGTTCAAACCTTACAATCCGATTCTCACGGTCCCCCGAAGCACCTGCGGGCGTATTTCGGATTCCCGTTCCGACACCTGTCGGACAAGAAAAACGCCCCGCACGGGCCCAGGAAGGGCCCATGTGGGGCGTTCAGATTTGGGACCGGACCCCAGGGATTCCAGGCTCGAGGTCCGGCCGCCGACCCGACCTCGAAGGATCGAGGGCGACCCGAACCTCAGGCACCGTCCGCAGGCGGTTGCGGGGCCGGAGCCGGTGCCGGGGCAGGAGCCGGAGCCGGAGCCGGAGCCGGTGAAGCTGACGGGGAGGGCGCCGAAGTCGGCGTTGCGGCGGTCCGCGGGGCGGTCGGCGCCGGGGCAGCGGGGCGTGACTCCTGCCCCGAGGATCCCGCAGCATCCCGGTTGTCGCGCTGGGTCTGCGCACGATCGCGTTGCGCGGTGGACAACGGCGACAAGAGCATCGTCATGCGACGGCCGATCATCTTGGCGGGCGCCTCGACCTTGCTGATGTCCTCGAGGTCACCGGCGACCTTCTTCATGACGTCGTAGCCATGCTCGGGGTGCGCCATCTGGCGACCGCGGAAGATGCAGACGACCTGGACCTTGTGCCCGGCGATCAGGAACTTGCGGCCGTCCGTCAAGCGATAGGACAGGTCGTGATCCGAGATGGCGGGCCGAACTCGAAGCTCTTTCAGCTGCGAGGACGTCTTGGACCCGCCCTTGTTCTTCTTGTCCTTCTTCCGCTGCTCGTACTTGAACTTGCCGTAGTCCAGGATCTTGCAGACGGGCGGCCGCGCGTTGGGCGACACCTCGACGAGGTCGAGACCGGCCTCTTGGGCGCGGCGACGGGCGTCGGGCGTTTGGACAACACCGACCTGCTCCCCGTTCTCGTCGATCAGACGGACTTCGGGAACGCGGATGCGGTTGTTGCGGCGGAAGGTCGGGCCGGTGTCGATCCGGCGGTAACTACGGCGTCGTGCCAATGAGGTCGGGGTACAGGTTGGAGTCGTCCAGCGGATCAGCGATCGAAGCTCTGACCGGGAATCGGCCAGGGGCTGGGCGTTTGGAGCATAGGAGGGTGGTCCGCCGCGCGCCACCGAACGCCGCGAACCTTCGAACGGACGCTCATGCGTCCGCGGAGGCCGTGGCGTCGGCGTCGGCGATCCCCTTGGAGACCGCCTTGGGCGGGATCGAGGCCACGTGGACCTCGCTGAGGAGCTTCGCGTCGATGTTCGAGGGTGCCTCGCACATGGCGTCGAAGGCCTGCAGCGTCTTCGGGAAGGCCACCACGTCACGGATCGAGTCCATGCCGAGCGTCAGCGCGACGATGCGGTCCAGACCGACCGCGAAACCCGCGTGGGGCGGCGCACCGTAGGACAGTGCATCCAGCAGGAATCCGAACTTGGCCTGCTGGTCCTCCGGGCTGATCCCGAGCAGTTCGAAGACCTTGCGCTGGGTGTCCTGGCGATGGATCCGGACGGACCCGGAGCCGAGCTCCCAACCGTTCAGGACCAGATCGTAGGCCCGACTCTCCATCGAGCCGGGGTCGCCACCCATCTCCCAGTCGTCGGGCGCGGTGAACGGGTGGTGGCTGGAGGTCCAACCGCCCGTCTCGTCGTCCTTCTCGAACATCGGGAAACGCGTGACCCAGAGGAAGTTCCAGCCCGGCTGATGCAGTTCGAGCGTCTTGCCCAGGTGGACCCGCAATTCGCCGAGCACGCGCCAGCACAGGGCGGCATCGCCGGCGCAAGCCAGGACGAGGTCGCCCTCCTTGCCGCCGATCGTCTCAAGCAGTTTCGCGCCGCTGTCGCCTTCGCAGAAGCGCGCGATCGGCCCGGCGCCCCCACCGGACTCGCCCGGTTTCCACCAGGCCAATCCCTTGGCGCCGTACTCCTTGGCGTACTTCTCGAGCCCCTTCATGCCGCCGCGACTGATCGCAGCGCCGCCGCCCTCGACACAGATCGCCATGACGCGACCTCCGCCTTCGAGCACGGATTGGAAGACGCCGAAACCGGAGACCGGAACCCAATCGGCGAGGTCCTTGAGCTCCATGCCGAAGCGCGTGTCCGGTTTGTCCGAACCGTAACGCTCCATGGATTCCTTCCACGTCAGGCGCGGGAAGGTCGTGGGCAGTTCGATGCCCATCGCATCGCGGAAGGTGTCCTGCAGCACGCCTTCCCAGGCGGCGAAGACGTCCTCTTCCTCGACGAAGCACATCTCCATGTCGAGCTGCGTGAACTCGGGCTGGCGATCGGCGCGCAGGTCCTCGTCGCGGAAACAGCGCGCCACCTGGAAGTAGCGGTCCATGCCCGCCACCATCAGGATCTGCTTGAAGATCTGGGGCGACTGAGGCAACGCGTAGAACTTGGTCGGGTGCACGCGGCTGGGCACCAGGTAATCGCGCGCGCCCTCGGGCGTGGCCTTGGTCAGGATCGGCGTCTCGATCTCGGCGAACTCACGCTTGAGGAACGCGTTGCGCATCGCCCCGATGAACTTGGAGCGATGCAGCAGGTTGCGCTGCATGTCCGGCCGACGCAGGTCCAGGAAGCGGTACTTCAGACGCAGGTCGATGTTCGTGTCGAGGTCCTCGAGGATCTCGAACGGCGGCACCTTCGAGCGCGACAGGATGCGCAGCGTCGTGACCTGGATCTCGACCTTGCCGGTCGGCAGCTCGGCGTTGGGCTGCTCGCGCAGCACAACCTTGCCGGTGATCGAGATCACATCCTCGGGCGACAGGTTGTCCGCGGCGCCATCGCCTTCGCGGGCTTCGTCCCCGTCCAGGATCACCTGGGTACGACCGTAGCGATCGCGGATGTCGACGAAGTAGATCCCGCCGAGGTTGCGGCGCTTCGCCACCCAACCCGCGAGGGTCACCTCTTCCCCGACGTGCTCCTCGCGGAGTTCGCCGCAGGTCCGCGTCCGCTGCCAGGCGGAGCGTGTCATGAGCGCTTCGAGATCTTCTGACGCATGAGGGCGCGACGCATCGCGTGCTCGGCGCGCATGAGGTCGAATTCACCCGACTCGCGCAGGGTCGAACCGGCGCGCAAGTTCTCCTGGGCCCGCTTGGCGGCCTCGGTCGCGCGATCGACGTCGATCTCCGACGCGCGCTCGCCCGATTGGGTCACGATGCGCAGGGTGTTGTTGCGCACCTCGGCGAAGCCACCTGCGATGAACATCGTTCCACCGTTCTCCTCGCCACCTTTCCAGCTGAGCTCCCCGTCGTCGAGTGCGGCGACCATGGCGGCGTGCCTGGGCAGGACGCCCATGCCCCCGTCGAACCCGGGGAACTTGACGCTGTCGCAGGTGGTGTCGACCACGATGCTGTCGGGGGTGATGACCCGGAGGGTGATGGCGCCGGACATGATGGAGGTGGGTTGATGGTGAAGTCTTGACGAGTTGAGTCTGCGTGACGCTGGGGTCGCGGCGGCTGCCGCGACCTGTTACCGCTGGGCCATCGGCTGACGCCGACCGGCACAGGGCATTACATGCCCTGGGCCTTGGCCTGGGCCGCATCGATCGACGCAACCATGTAGAACGCATCCTCGGGCAACGCATCGTGCACGCCCTCGAGGATCTCCTTGAACGAGCGCACGGTGTCCTCGCGGGGCACGAACACACCGGGGATACCGGTGAACTGCTCGGCCACGAAGAACGGTTGGGCCAGGAACTTCTGCATGCGGCGGGCGCGGTGCACGACCTTCTTGTCGTCGTCGGAGAGTTCCTCGACGCCGAGGATCGCGATGATGTCCTTGAGGTCGGCGTAGCGCTGCAGGGTCTGCTGCACTTCGCGGGCGACGTGGTAGTGCTCCTCGCCGACGACCTGGGGATCGAGCATCCGCGACGTCGACTTGAGCGGGTCGACGGCCGGGTAGATGCCGAGCTCGGAGATGGAGCGGTCCAGGATGATCGTCGAGTCCAAGTGGGCGAACGTCGCGACGGGCGCCGGGTCGGTGATGTCGTCGGCCGGCACGTAGACGGCCTGCATCGAGGTGACCGAGCCGTCCTTGGTCGACGTGATCCGCTCTTGGAGCGCACCCATCTCGGACGCCATCGTGGGCTGATAACCGACAGCGCTGGGCATGCGGCCGAGGAGTGCGGACACCTCGGAACCGGCCTGCACGAAGCGGAAGATGTTGTCGACGAAGAGCAGCACGTCCTGGCCTTTCTCCTCGCGGAAGTACTCTGCCATCGTCAGCCCGGTCAGGGCGACGCGCAGACGCGAGCCGGGAGGCTCGTTCATCTGGCCGAAGACCAGCACGGCGTTGTCGATGACGGCCGCGGTCTCGCCCTCGGGCGTCTTGTACTCGGCCTCGGACATCTCGAGCCAGAGGTCGTTGCCCTCACGCGTGCGCTCGCCGACGCCGGCGAACACCGAGAAGCCACCCTTCTCGACCGCGGTGATCCGGATGAGCTCCTGGATGAGCACGGTCTTGCCGACACCGGCTCCACCGAACAGGCCGATCTTGCCGCCCTTGGCGAAGGGGCACAGCAGGTCGACGACCTTGATGCCGGTCTCGAAGACCTCGGAGACAGCTTCCTGCTCGTCGAACCTCGGCGCCGGGCGGTGGATGGGCCACATGTCGGTCTTGGCCATCTCGCCGTTCTTGATCGTGTCGAGCGGGCGGCCGAGCATGTTGAAGATTCGACCCTTGGTCGCATCCCCGACGGGCACCGAGATGGCGGCGCCGGTGTCGGAGGCCTGCATGCCGCGGCTGCAACCGTCGGTCGAGGCCATGGCGATGCAGCGCACGACGTCGTTGCCGAGGTGCTGGGCGACCTCGAGGACGATGTCGATGTCCTTCGCAGCGTCCTTCAGCTCGACGGCGTTGAAGATGTTGGGCAGGTTGCCCGGCTCGAAGCGGACGTCGACCACGGGGCCGAAGATCTGGGTGATGGTTCCAATGTTGCTCATGGCGATTGGGGGGTCGGGAGCTGGGGCTCTCGGGTGTTCTGGGTGGCCTGGAAGGGCCGGTTCTTGGAGGGAGCTTGCTTGGCAGTAGAACTGCGGATCAGCTGACGGCTTCGGCGCCGCCGACGATGTCGAGCAGCTCCTTCGTGATGTTCTCTTGGCGCTTCCGGTTGTAGATGCCCTGGAGGACCTTCTGCATGTCGGTCGCGGCGTCGGTCGCGTTCTTCATCGCGAATCGACGGCTGGCGTACTCGGAGGTCAGAGCCTCCAGGAGCGCGTTGTAGACGCGCGTCTCGAGGTAGCGCGGGATGAGCGAGTCGAAGATCGTCTCGGCATCCGGCTCCAGAATGGCGTCGCTCTGGACGCCGCTTTCGTCGGCACCGAGCACGTCACCCCGGATCGGGAGGAACGGCACCACGCGCGGGTCGTACTTCGCCATCGACTGGAAGGCCGAGTAGACGATCACGACGTTCTTGTACTTGCCGCTCTCGAACTCGCGCACGAGCATGCGCGCCGTGATGGCGGCATTGCGGTAGTCGGTCAACTCGAGCGGCGGGTCCACGAGGGAGCGCTCGATGTTGCGTCCCGTCTTCGTGAGGTACTGGTTCGCCTTGCGGCCGTAGACGAAGAAGTCCACGTCGTTCGTCTGCTGCTTGATCCACGTGTCGAGCACGCGGAACATGTTGGAGTTGTACGCACCGCAGAGTCCACGGTCGCTCGAGACGACCAGGGCCAAGGTGCGGTCCCCTTCCCCATCACGGAACAACGGTCGGTCCGTGACCGAGTCCCCCAGCATGGCGGCCAAACGACCGACCAGCCCCGTCACCTCTTCGGTGTACGGGCGCGAGTTGGTCGCACGATCCTGGAACCGACGGAGCTTGGTCGTC
>TARA_R110002096_G_scaffold6409_1_pt1 | contig 54603 bp, 51 predicted proteins | sample TARA_R110002096 | Tara Oceans TARA_R110002096 (sample SAMEA4397295) | marine metagenome | biome: Polar Biome; feature: [DCM] deep chlorophyll maximum layer (ENVO:01000326); material: water (ENVO:00002006), including particulate matter (ENVO:01000060) such as... | depth 35 m
CTTGCGCTGGAACTGGCGGCCACCGGCATCACTGCAAATTGCGTTTGTCCCGGATTTACCGATACCGAGGTCGTGGCCAGCGCCATTCGCAATATTGCGAGGGTGACGGGCAGAACCGAGCAGGAGGCACTCGCCGAACTGGTTAGCCATAACCCGCAGAAGCGTCTCGTTACGGCCGAAGAAGTCGCCGATACGGTGCAATGGCTCTGTGGCGAAAACAGCCGCTCGATCAATGGCCAGGCCATTTCGGTCGCCGGCGGTGAAATCATGTAACAGTGCGAAGGCAAGTGGAATCGTCGGGCAAGCACTCGGTGCCGCTGGTACTATGGTGTGCTTCTGTTCGAGAACCAACACCAATTTACTAAATTGTCCATGCAGAGAGTCAGCAATGAGAGAAGCAGTCATCGTATCTACCGCACGAACACCGATCGGCAAGGCCTATCGGGGCGCGTTCAATAACACCGAGGCACCAACACTCGGCGCACATGCCGTCAGGCACGCAGTCGAACGCGCTGGACTGGATCCCAGTGAAATCGAGGACGTCATCATGGGCTGCGCGATGCCGCAAGGAACCCAGGGCGGCAATGTAGCGCGACAAATTGCGTTAGCGGCAGGGCTACCGGTAACTACGGCGGGTATGACCGTCGATCGACAGTGCTCGTCCGGGATGATGGCGATTGCGCTGGCGGCGAAGACGATCGTCTGCGATGGCATTGACATCATGGTCGGTGGCGGACTCGAATCGATAAGCCTGGTGCAAAATGAAAACATGAACACGTTCCGTGCCAGAGACCCGCGCTTGCTGGAGATGCATGAGCATATGTACATGCCCATGATCGATACCGCGGAAGTCGTTGCCAGGCGCTATGCGATTTCGCGCGAGGCGCAGGACGAGTATGCCCTGCGAAGCCAGCAGCGCACTGCAGCCGGACAGGCGGAGGGTAAATTCGACGCTGAGATTGTCGCGGTGTCGGCAAACAAGGGCGTCATGAACCGCGACACCAAAGAAATCAGTTTCGAGGACGTGACGCTGGAAAAGGATGAGGGCAATCGGCCTGAGACCAACATGGAAGGGCTCGCCGGTTTGAAACCCGTGAGGGACGATGGCTTTATTACGGCTGGCAATGCCAGTCAGCTGTCGGACGGCGCATCGGCATCTGTCGTCATGGAAGCGGGTCTCGCAGAAAAAAAAGGCCTGACGCCGCTGGGAATCTACCGCGGCACAGCGGTTGCCGGTTGTGAGCCGGACGAGATGGGAATCGGGCCTGTGTTTGCAGTGCCAAAGTTACTGCAGCGCAATGGCCTGACGATGGATGACATTGACCTGTGGGAGCTGAACGAAGCGTTCGCCGTGCAAGTACTTTATTGCCGCGACCGGCTGGGCATTCCGGATGATCGTCTGAACGTCGACGGTGGGGCAATTTCGATTGGCCATCCGTACGGCATGTCCGGCGCACGCATGGTCGGTCATGCACTTATCGAGGGCAAGCGTCGCGGTGCGAAGTACGTGGTCTGTACGATGTGTATCGGCGGCGGGCAGGGCGCGGCGTCACTCTTCGAAGTGGCCTGATGCGCGCACTGGTCTGCAAGGAATACGGCCCTCCGGAATCCTTGCTTATTGAAGAGCTTGAAGATCCGCAGCCTGCAGATGGCCAGATCCTGGTCAACGTCGCTGCCGCCGGCATCAATTTTCCTGACGTACTGTCAATTGCCGGCAAGTACCAGGTCAAAACCGCGCCGCCGTTTATTCCGGGTAACGAGGCAGCCGGTACGGTTGTGGCCGTCGGGAACGGCGTCGGCCGCTTTGCAGTTGACGACAAGGTCATTGTCAATTCCCGCGGCGGTGCTTTCGCCGACAAGTGTGTCGCAAACGAGGATGCGGTCATGCATCTCCCCGAAAAGCTCAGCTTCGAGCAAGGAGCAGGATTTACCGTCACCTACGGCACCAGTTATCACGCCCTGAAGCAACGCGCAAAGCTGCAGCCCGGCGAAACCCTGCTGGTGCTGGGTGCTGCGGGTGGCGTCGGCATAACGGCTGTCGAGCTGGGCAAGGCGATGGGCGCGAGGGTGATTGCTGCGGCCAGCAGCGACGCGAAGCTGCAGTTCGCGACACAGGCCGGTGCTGATGAGGTGATCAACTATACGGAGACGCCGTTAAAAGACGCAGTCAAGGCGATGACAGACGACAACGGCGCAGATGTCGTCTATGACCCGGTCGGCGGCGAATTGGCACAGCAGGCTTTCCGGGCCACCGCCTGGCACGGTCGCTACCTGGTGGTCGGATTTGCCAGCGGCGATATACCGGCATTCCCGGCGAATATTGCATTGCTGAAAGAGGCCAGCGTCGTCGGTGTCTGGTGGGGGACGTGGTTGGCAAAACACCCGCAACAGCATCGCCAAAACATGCAGGAACTCGCGGCGTGGACAGACTCAGGCACGCTGCGGCCACGAGTGACGGAAACTTACCCGCTCGACGAGTTCAAAGAAGCGTTTGCGGCAATTACGGCTCGACGGGCGCGCGGTAAGGTTATTCTTCAGTTTGCTTGAGCAGGAGTCTTCGATGTTCCGTTTGCACGGCTTTTATACGCAGAATACCTTGAAGACGCTCTATGTCCTGGATGAGATTGTCGGTGACTACGAGTACGTGTTTGTTGACTTGTCCAAAGGCGAGAATCGCAGCGATGCATTCCGGAAAATGACGCCGGTTGGCAAGGTACCCGTTCTGGAGCACAACGGCGAATACCTGTTCGAGTCGGGCGCGATTTGTCGCTATGTCGCCAGCGTCAATGAGTCTGAATTGTATCCTGCCGATCCGCTGCAGCGGGGCAGGGTGGATCAGTGGATGGACTTTTTCAGCTGTCATCTCGGTCACTGGATGACCAAGCTGTATTTTGAGGCCGTCATCAAGCCGCGTATGCAATTGGGCGAACCGGACGCGGCCGGAATTGAAGAGGCGCAACGCTATACATCGCGGCAGCTAAAAATGCTCGAGCGCCATCTCGCGGATCACGACTGGCTGGCCAATGATGCGCTGTCAATTGCGGACTTGTTTGCGTTCGCCTGTGTCGAGCAGCACTCGGATGCGCATGTAAGCCTGGATGAATTTCCCGGTGTCCGTGCCTGGCTGGCACGCATCGAAGGACGCGACAGTATCCGCAATGCCAGGGCGCGACTGCCACGCTAAACGGGTACTATACGACATCACAAACGGGGAGCCATTACGTCTATGACAACCGCAAAAGACGGGATCATTGCGAGGAGCGCGAAAGCGCTGTCAGAGATCGAAGCGAATGAGTTGAAGGCCACCCTCGTGGCGACACTGTTCGTTTTTATCCTGATGGCATCCTACTTTACATTGCGGCCGGTTCGTGACGCGATGGCAAGCGACTGGAGTGATTCCGAAGTCAGCTTTCTCTGGAACCTGAATTTCTTTGTCAGTGCGGCAATTGTGTCGGTGTACGGGTTTGCTGTATCGCGCGCGAAATTACGCAATGTTGTGCCGACTGTTTACGGACTCTTTGCATTGTCGTTTGTTGCTTTCTATTTTGGCGCTTCCACCAGCGATGATCAGGTCCTGATCGATAAGTGCTTTTACCTCTGGGTTAGTATTTTCGCGCTGTTTCATGTGTCGGTTTTCTGGACCTTGATGGCGGATACTTTTAACAAGGAGCAAGCGAAGCGCCTGTTCGCGTTCATCGCTGCCGGAGCGAGTGCGGGAACTTTGCTCGGACCGGCGATACCGGCGCTTTTCGCCGGTGTGCTCGGTATTGAAACACTGATGTTGATTGCTTCCACAGGCCTCGTGCTTGTGATCCCGCTGGTTTTTTACCTGTACCACCTGAAATCGACTGAATTGGGCAATGCAGATTTGCAGGCCGACACGACCAATGCGGTCATCGGTGGCAAGTGGTGGGAGGGCTTCAAAGCGTTCGCCACGAATCCGTATTTGTTTGGTATCGCCGCGTTCATTTTGCTGTATGTTTTTATTAGCTCTTTCATCTACTTTGAGCAGAAAAATCTGCTGGTAGACTTTACCCGTACCGAGAGAACACAAATTCTGGCCAGCGTTGACTGGTTAGTGAACGTAGTCACGTTTGGCATGGCATTTTTTGTAACGGGTCGCATCGTGAGTAAACTCGGTATGCCAACGGCGCTGGCGCTAATGCCCGTGTTGATCGCTGCGGCACTACTGATTCTGGCGTTTGCGCCGATTCTGACGGTATTGCTGGCGCTACAGGTTTTTCGCCGCGGCGGCAATTACGGCCTGACACGCCCGGCACGCGAGATGTTGTATACGCAAGTGACCCGGGAAGAGCGCTTCAAGGCAAAGCCGGTTATCGATATCGTCGTTTACCGGGGAGGAGATGCCGCGAGCGGCGAATTGTTCTCCTACCTGACCGAGGGAATTGGCCTCGGACTGGCCGCCGTTGCCGTAGTTGGTTCGGGCATCGCCGCACTGTGGAGCGCAGTCGGGGTCTGGTTGGGAAGGAGATTTGATTCAGGTAACACGTCGGGGGACAGTTAATGAGTAAGCCTTGGTTCAAACAGTACGATTCCTGGGTACCGCATGAGATCGACATGAGCCGGTATGGCAATGTCGTTGAGATGTTGCTGGAGTCAGGTGAAAAATTCAGTGATCATGTTGCCTTCAGCAATTTTGGTGCCACCAAAACTTACGCTGACGTGCTGTCACTATCGCGCGATTTCGCGGCTTACCTGCAAAATGAGCTGGGCGTGGTCAAAGGCGACCGAGTCGCATTGATGTCGCCCAACATGATGGCGTTTCCGGTTGCTATGCTCGGTATTCTTCGCGCGGGTGGCGTCCAGGTAAACGTCAACCCGTTGTACACGGCGCGTGAACTCGAACATCAGCTAAACGATGCAGATGTTGAAACCATCGTGGTTTTCTCCGGGTCGACAGGAACCCTGGCCGAGGTTATTGGCAACACGGGCATCAAGAATGTCATTGTCGCCGGTCTGGATGACCTGAATGACCTCGGCTTACCGTCACCGCCAGCGGATGAGCGTCTTGAAGCTCCAATCGCGTTTCTTGATGCACTGGCGGCTGGCAGCAAGCTGCAACTGGCGGACGTCGAAATAGGCGGCGATGATCTGATATTCCTGCAGTACACGGGCGGCACGACCGGTTTGTCGAAAGGTGCAATGCTGTCGCACAGTAACCTAGTCGCAAATGTTTTGCAGTTTGAGGCCTTTGCAGGTGACTACATCAGGCTGGGTGAGGACGTCGTGGTTACGGCAATTCCGATGTATCACATCTTTGCGCTGATGGTTAACACGCTGTCCTATTTCAAGTTTGGCGGCACCAACGTATTGATTACCAATCCTCGCGACATGCCAGGCTTCGTTGCCGAATGGGCGAAGTGGAGAGTGTCGGTCTTCACCGGAGTCAATACGTTATACAACGGTCTGCTGCATACACCGGGATTTTCCGATCTTGATTTTTCGACGCTGGGATTCAGCGTTGGCGGCGGCGCGCCCGTACAAAAAGTGGTTTCCGACAAATGGAAGGAAGTCACAGGCAAGCACATCAAGGAGGGCTACGGTCTGTCCGAAACGTCACCGATCCTGACAGTCAATCCATTCGGCATGACAGACTTCACCAGCAGCATCGGTGTACCGGTGCCGTCCACTGACATTTCCTTGCGCAATGAGGAGGGCCGGGAAGTGAAGCAGGGCGAGCGTGGCGAACTGTGCGCGAAGGGTCCGCAAGTGATGCAGGGATATTGGCGCCGCGATGACGCCACCAGGGCCTGCATGACCGACGACGGATATTTTCGGACCGGGGATATAGCGATCATGGATGAATCCGGATTCTTTCGCATCGTCGATCGGCTCAAAGACATGATCCTGGTTTCCGGGTTTAATGTTTTTCCCAATGAAATCGAGGCCGAGCTCTCGGCACTGCCGGGCGTACTGGAATGTGCGTGCATCGGCGTTCCCGATGACAAATCAGGCGAGGCCGTTAAAGCGTTCATCGTCAAGGAAGATGAATCGCTGTGCGAGGCCGATGTCCGCAAATTCTGCAAGGAACGTCTCGCAGGATACAAAATTCCGCGGCAGGTAGCGTTTCTCGACGAGTTGCCGAAATCGACCGTCGGTAAGATCCTGCGCCGCGAACTCAGGGACGAGTGATCCGCACCGGTGGGTGAATATTGCACAGGCCGACGCGGCCGGTAGGGTGCACCCAAAATTCTTCGCGTCGATGTGCGCGTGACTCGACGTACTGTTGAAAGGCATCAGTATCCGTTCTCAGGATATCGATGCGCTGTCTTGTCGCGGCGGGAATTTCGTCGGCCATTTGCGCGTTGACAATCGCAACGTACTCGTCGGGCGATTCGTAGAATCCCAGCGGCCCGGTGCCGCGCGGCAATGCACTCAGGTGTTCCATGCCGGACAAGGCGCGACCGACGACGGTCAGGTTGCGATCGAGATGCCGCGGCGCATGACCAGTTACGACATACAGGCTTGAGCCGTTGCCGCTCTCCGGCGCCATGCCACGGGCAACGGCCAACGCACCGTAACAGTGTGTGAGCCAGGTATGCTTGTTGTCGCTCGCCGCCGGAAAGCCATCGAGAAACCCAACTTTGTCGGCGTAAGCGTCGCGGCTTTCGATTTCGATAATCGTAACGTCTTCGCTCGGGCGTTCAAATTCCGGCGAGATCGATTCGGCTGCCTTACCGAGCGGGCGTTGCTGCGCCTCTTCCTCTGCCGGGTCGCCCCATTGTGCGACATAGTTATCATGCGAACGAATGATCGCGAGGCCGTCGAAATAGCCGTCGCGGACCAATGTCTTGATATTGGCCACTGTGTTCGGCGCGAACCCGGGCGCCAGTTCGAAAATTACCTCGCCGCTCTGCAGTTGCATGACCATGACATTCCCGGGGTCCGGCTGACGCCAGTCACTTTCCTCCAACGAGGCCATGACTTTCGCTGTGGTCAATGGTTCATCGGCATGGACAACGTCACAACAAAGCGAAAAACAGATCAGAAAATACAGCGGACGATTTATCATTGCTTGTTCCTCAACGGTTGGCGGCCCAGGGGCGATGCGCCGCCCACGCAGTCTACACGGGCCCCTGGCTTGCGGGTAACTCACCGCGGCTATACCCTAAGTCTGGTACGGAACCTGTTTGCAGACGACGTACAATCAGGTTGCAATTGGCGCATTCGGAGCCGCAAACATGACTGACTTCAATCCACCGAGCAAAGACACACTGTTCGCGATCCGTGCCCTGTCAGGTATCGATCGGATTTTGCAGATCGCCAGGTTTAACGACTTCGATACCGACGTCATCGAACAAGTACTTGAGGAGGCCGGCAAGTTTGCGGCGGACGTCCTCGCGCCGATCAATATTCCCGGCGATCAGTCCGGCGCTCGTGTCGAAGATGGCAGTGTTGTTTCGTCGCCCGGATTTGCTGGCGCGTACCAGCAGTTTATGGATAACGGCTGGCAAAGCCTTGAAGTTGCACCCCAATACGACGGTATGGGAATGCCTGGCATTGTGGCCGCCGCAGCGATGGATTATTGGCAGGCCGCTTGCCTGTCATTTTCGCTGGCGCCGATGTTGACAGGCGGCGCTATAACCGCAATCGACGCACACGGCACTGATGCGCTGAAGGCGTTATTGCTCCCGAAAATGAGTAATGGCGCCTGGACGGGTACGATGAATCTCACGGAACCGCAGGCAGGATCCGACCTGTCTGTGGTCGCGACCAGGGCCGTGCCGGACGGCGATCTGTATCGATTGACCGGGTCCAAGATTTTCATTACCTGGGGTGACCAGGAATTTACCGAAAACGTCATACACCTGGTGCTCGCGAGATTGCCGGATGCACCCGAGGGTGTTCGCGGTTTGTCATTGTTTGCTGTGCCGAAATTCCTCATTAACGACGACGGCAGTATTGGTGAGCGTAATGATGTTTTTGTCGCCGGCCTTGAGCACAAGCTGGGTATTCACGCGAGCCCGACCTGCGTCATGGCATTCGGCGAGCAGCAAGGCGCGGTTGCTTATCTCGTGGGTGAGGAGAACAAGGGCCTGGCTTGCATGTTCACGATGATGAACCATGCGCGCATCAGCGTCGGAATTCAGGGTCTTGGTATCAGCGAGCGGGCCTATCAGCTCGCCCGGTCGTATGCACGCGAGCGCAAGCAGGGCCGTGCGCCGGGAATCAAGGGCTCGGTCACCATTGTGCATCACCCCGACGTGCGGCGCATGCTGCTGCTAATGAAATCACAAATTGAAGCGATGCGTGCGGTGGCGTATTACACCGCCGGCATGGTTGATCTTGCGCATTTTTCGGAGGATGAGTCCGAGCGCGAACTGGCAGTGCGACGCACGGCGTTGCTGACGCCAGTATTGAAAGCCTGGGCCACGGAGACGGCGCAGGAGGTGACGTCACTCGGTGTACAAATTCACGGCGGCATGGGATTCGTCGAAGAAACCGGTGCGGCGCAGCATATGCGTGACGCGCGCATCCTGACGATCTACGAGGGCACAACGGGCATCCAGGCGATGGACTTCGCAGGCCGCAAGGTCATGGCCGATGAGGGCCGCGCGATCGGTGAGTTGATTGCCGAAATACGTGATCTTGGCGGTGAGCTGGCAGCGCACGCAGATTTCGCTTCTATGCGAGCGGCATTGAACGATGCGGTGGACTTGCTTGAGTCGGCAGCGACCTGGTTATTAACGAACGGCCCGGACGATCCTTACGCGCCCGGTGCAGCGTCGGTCAACTTTCTTATGTTGACCGGTGTTGTTGTCGGCGGCTGGCAAATGGCGCGCGCATCACTGGCAGTGGCCAACGGTTCTTGCAGTAATGATCAGGCCTTTGCCGAGTCCAAGCTGGCGACAGCTGGATTCTATGCCACGCATGTGCTGCCGCGTGCGCACGGGTTGCACGCGGCTGCGACTGCAGGCAGTGACGTATTGATGACCCTGCCGGAAGACTCTTTCTAGTGCTTGTTAAGCTCAGCTAGCAGCGAAGATTCGCTTCATCAACGCTGCGGATTTGCGAAAACCGGCGACGCTACTGGCAGTCAGCAGGCCTGCCATCATCGCGCCGGTTACGCCGCATGTCAGCACGTCCTGGCCGGTCAGCCACAGGCCGGGAATTTTGGATCGGGTGCGTAGCCAGCGCTGCTGCATTCGCGCCGGTGTATGGGCAAGACCATACAATTCACCTTGCTGGTAGCCGCCAAACCAGTTGGTTGAAACGGGTGTCGAGACTTCGTAATAATCAACTTTGCCGCGCAACTGCGGCAACTTGGCATAAAGATGTTCCATCAGGCGCTCGCCGAGACGCGTTTTCAGGTCTTCGTAATCGTCGCCTCGCTTGCCCCAGGTTTCCTTATTCCATGCCGCAAATCGCTGGTACGGTGCCGGCGCAACGATTTCTATTGTCGCCGTTCCCGGGTGTCGCGCAAGGTAATCGGGATCTTTGGCAGATGGAAATGAAATGTAAACAACCGGAAATTCGGCATCGTCGTCGCGAATGAATTCTTCAACGGCTGCATCGAAGTCCTGGTGTGGGTATATCCAGAAATTGGTTTTCGGTAATGCCAATTCCTCGGCGGTCTGTTGCAGGCCGATATAAACACCCAGGTGGGCGTAACTCGGCTCGAGGCTGGCCCGCGCTTTCTCGTATCCGCTTCGCGCGGCGATTTCTTGTGACAGCAAATGATTGTATGTGTTGTCGATGCCTGCGCCGGATATCACGCAGCGACAGGCGATGTGATGACCATCCTGCATGCGAACGCCGCTGATGTGGCCGTTTGCCACCGTGATTTCCTCCACCTTTGCATACGTAAAGACTTCGCCACCGCGCGCCTGGATTTTGGGAATAATCGTGTCGGCCATTTGCCAGGAGCCGCCAACCGGGTAGTAGCCACCGTGCATGTAGTGCCGGGCAATCATCGCATGCACCATGAATGTCGAACGGCGAGGGGGCAGTCCCATATCGCCCCATTGCCCGCACATGACCGCAATCAGTTCCTCGTTGTCGGTCAGTTCACGCAATACGTCATAGGTGTTCTGAAACAGCACGCGTGGCATCTTGTAGCGAAGATACGGCCACATCAGTGCGTACTGAAACCGGCTCAGCGCGCGACTCATACCGAACGCCGGCATCGCCTTGCCCGTTTTTGTCAACAGCGTCATGTAGCGATCGATTGCTGCCGCTTCGTCCGGGAATTGACGCACGAGATTGTCGCGGAACTCCTGTTTGCCGGCACGGGTGTTGAATACCTTGTTGCCGATATAGTAGCGGTCGTACTCGCTGTCCATCGGCGCCCATTTAAGTTTGCCGTCCGTCAGGTAATCGAACATTCGCCGGGTAGTCGTCTGCGCGCCAACGTCGCCGATGTAGTGGACTCCGACATCCCATTCGTAGCCATTACGCTCGTAAGAGTGTGTATACCCACCGGCCGTATAGTGCTGCTCGAGCACACAGACGCGATAACCCAGGTCACTGAGTACGGCTGCGCTGGTGAGCCCGCCGATGCCGGAACCGACAACAATGGCATCGTATTGATCAGCAAGACGACTTGCTCGATAGCGATAACCGATCCGCAGCGTACTGGGTGTCGTCTTGCTCATACGAGTGTCGTCAGTTTTTGTAGACCTTGCCGCCCTTCATAACGAAATCGACATCGAGCAATTCTTCGATATTCTCCAGCGGAGAATTATCGACCGCAATGATGTCTGCAAATTTGCCGCTCTCAATCGTGGCCAGGGTATCACTCATATCGATAAGGTCGGCGGCATTGATTGTCGCTGCAATGATGACGTCCATTTCTGACATGCCAGCCTCGACCATCAACACCGCTTCCTTTGCATTGTCGCCGTGCCGTGAAATACCGCTGTCCGTCCCATAGGCGATATTGACGCCGGCTTTATGTGCGCGCTCGAAAGAACCGGCCATGTCGTTACCCACACGAATTGCCTTCTCTTTTACCGCCTCGCTCATGAAGTCAGCTTCAACCGCCAGGTCGGCAACCGTTTTCCCGGCCAGCAGCGTGGGCACCAGGTACGCGCCAGTCTCGCGGAACAGCTTTATCGCACGAGGTCCGGTGTACGACCCATGCTCGACGCTGGCAACGCCCGCTTCAAGGGCCGCGATGATGCCGTCTTCGTGATGCGCGTGCGACGCGACCTTGCGGCCCATGCGCGCCGCGGCAAGCACGACCTCCTTGAGTTCGTCCATTTCCATTTGCTGGCCAGTTCCGGTGGCGCGATCCGTCATGACGCCGCCGGTAGAAGTGATCTTGATCAGGTCTGCACCGTACTTGATGGCATTCCGGGCCGCGCGACGACAGTCATAGGGTCCATCACAAACATTCGGTGACGTATAGAGTTCCATCAGCTCCGGGCTGACACCGCTGATATCTGCGTGACCGCCGGTAATGCCGACGCCGCCGGCTGCAACAATGCGTGGACCGTCGATCCAGCCGTTGTTGATGGCATCACGCATGGCGTACATCTCCTGCGCGGAAGAGCCGACGTCGCGTACCGTGGTGAAACCCGCCCGCAGCGTGTTCATTGCGTAGTAGATACTGCGCATCTGCATCAGCTGGTCCGACATTTTCAGGCTATCGCGATCATTGTTCGGCCCCAGTTCACCTTGCAGATGAACGTGCATGTCCATCAGGCCGGGAAGGACGAACTTGTCGCTGAGGTCGATGACGTGCACGTTTCCATCAAAGGTGTCAGCCGACGAAAATCCAGCGACAATGTCGACGATCTTGTCGTCGACAATCACAATCGTCTGATCTGATCGCGGCGACTGGCCGGGAACCGACAACAGTTCACCCGCGTGTATCAACGTGGTATCGGCGGAAGCAAGCGCGCTGGAGAGTGAAAGCAGCAATACAGCTGCCAGTCGAAAACAGGCATTCATCGAACGTCACCTTTTCAGTCAATAGTATGGATATCGAGAAAGAGACTTTCTCTAAAGGTTCATTTTGCCTGTCGAAAGGCCGGCAGGGAAGCGCCGCATCAGCCGATTTGCGGTATCATCGCGCGCATTCAAGACGGTGGGGCACAAATCATTGATGCATGAGCTAAAAATGCCGGCGTGGTGGGCCGGCATCTCGCTGGCGGTCGTTGTGTCCATAGCGGCTGCGGCAACCGCTGACTGGTTCGGAATTGCTGTGCTCGGATTTGCAAAGAGCCCGGTGAGCGCAATCATGGTCGCAATTCTGCTGGGCATGCTGCTCGGTAATTTACTGCGCCTGCCGGACGGCATGCTGAACGGCGTGCGCTTTTGTGCAAGCACCGTGCTGCGCTTCGGCATCATGTTGCTGGGAATCCGACTCAGTCTCACCGGCGCGGGACAATTCACGCTGGTTGCATTGCCGTTCGTGATCGTCGCGATCGCGATTGGTCTGTCGACTGTACGGTACCTGGGTCGCAGCATGGGGCTGTCCAATCAGTTGACTGGCCTGATCGCGGTTGGTACCAGCATCTGCGGTTGCACGGCCATCGTTGCAACAGCGCCATTGATTAAAGCCAACGAGTCGGAAGTTAGTTACTCGGTTGCCTGCGTTACTGTCTTCGGTTTGGCCGCGATGTTTTTGTATCCGCTGCTCGCACACCTTGCGTTTCCGGCACAGCCCGAACTGGCAGGCCTGTTCCTTGGTACGTCGATTCACGAGACCGCGCAGGTCGCCGGCGCCGGACTAATGTACGAAGCGCAGTACGATGCGCCGGTAGCGATGGATATCGCGACGGTGACAAAACTGGTGCGCAACCTGTGCATGATCGCCGTCATTCCGCTGGTTGGCATTCTGTACGGCGCTGCAGAACGCGATACAGGCAAATCCGCGGCGGTCAGCTACTGGTCGCTGGTGCCATGGTTTATCGTCGGCTTTGCCGTGATGTCGGCGGTGCGAACGATTGGCGACATAGGTGACAGGCCGTTCGGTCTGCTGGATCCGGCCCGATGGAGCAGCTTCGTTGCGGTTGTCAAGGCGGCGGCCGAGTACTGCCTGCTGGTCGCGATGTCAGCGGTCGGACTAACTTCGATGATCGGCGGCATAGTGAGAATTGGCCTGCGGCCGTTTGCGCTGGGCTTGTTCGCCGCACTTCTGATTGGTGGTGTCAGTTTCGTGCTGATCTCATGGTTCGGTGAGCGCCTCATCGGGCTCGTCGCCTAGCACCGGAATGCTCGCGATCGCACCGGCCGTCTGCACCGACAGGCTCGCCGCGTCGACAGCAATGCCTAGTGCTTCGGGCAGTTGCTTGCCCTGTGCCAGCATCGCGGCGAAAACGCCGTTGAAGGTATCGCCGGCCGCCGTGGTGTCGACAACATTAACCTTTGGTGCTGCTTGATGACGGATGCTATCGGCGTTGCAGAGTATGGCACCGTCCTTGCCGAGCGTAACCACAACGTTTTGCACGCCGCGAGCCAGGAGCACCCGAGCCGCTTTCGTCGCATCCGCAACGTCACGGATCGGCACGCCAGTCAGAGATTCGGCTTCGGTTTCATTGGGCGTGATGCAATACAGATCGCGCAGGATGTCGTCCGGAAGATCGGCTGCCGGCGCTGGATTCAGTATGCACGGTGTAGCGCATGACCGGGCCGTTTCGACCGCGGCGGCCACACTGTCCATTGGCGTCTCGAGTTGCAACAAAACCACCGCCGCTGCGTCAAAAAGTGCTTTTTGATCCCTCACGTACTCAGGCGCCAGCGATGCGTTCGCGCCCGGTGCAACCGCGATACTATTTTCACCGCTGCGGCTGACGAAGATCAGCGCGACCCCGGATGCGGTGTCCCCCAGTACCTGCACATGGGAGATATCAATGCCCTCGGCATCGAGCAGTGCAACGGCATGCTGCCCGAGTTCGTCGTCGCCGACGGCGGCAATAAAGGACACCGGGGCACCGGCACGCCGGGCGGCAACGGCCTGGTTTGCGCCTTTGCCGCCAGCGAAGGAATTAAAATCGCTGCCCAGCACGGTCTGGCCAGATCCCGGCAGTTCGTCGACCAGTACCACCATGTCGGTATTCGAACTGCCGATGACCAGCACAGGTTTCATGCCGGGAATTTGCCTAGGCGATTTCGACGAGCTCGATGTCGAACGTCAGGGTCTGGCCCGCGAGCGGATGATTGCCGTCAACGGTAATCGTCTCTTCGGCGACCTCCGCGACCATCAGGTTCATGACCTGGCCATCAGGACTCTGGCTTTGCAGTTGCATCCCGACTTCGGCTTCCATGTCATCCGGCAGCGCTGACTTTGGAACCTGCTGGATCAACTGATCGTGGCGTTCGCCGTAAGCCTGCTCGGGTGGGATGTCGACTTTCTTGCTGTCGCCGACAGCCATGCCGTCCACGGCAGCGTCGAAGCCGGGAATCACCTGGCCACTGCCCAACGCAAATTCCAGCGGATCCTGGCCAGCGGAGCTGTCAAACTGGGTGCCGTCGGCCAATGTACCTGTGTAGTGAATTTTGACCGTATCGCCTGACTTGGCCTGACTCATATTTTCGCTCCTGCTGCTAGAAAGTGGGGCGATGATAACAGAAACACGATCTTCCCGATTTGATTACGGATCGGCGGAAGTATGCAGGTATTTTTCTGCTGCGAATGCGGCCGATGGCTCATACGCCAGGCGGTCATCCTCGCGCACTGCGAAATATGCGGCAATCGCATGGTCGTTCGCATAACGGATGGCGTCGTCGAATCCGAGCACCAGCAGCGCCGTCGCCATCGCATCCGCGTAGGCAGCAGAGGGGTGCAACACCGTCACGGCCGTTAACGTGTGTCGAACCGGCTTTCCGTTGCGGGGATCGATGGTGTGCGAATAGCGGACGCCGTCGTGCTCGAAGTAGTTTCGGTAGTCGCCGGAGGTCGCTATTCCGGTATCGGTGACATTGAGCACGGCAACGCCATCAACCGATGCTGTATCGGGGCGCTCAATTGCGATCGCAAAGGGCTCGCGCTCGGTATTCCAGCCACTGACACGAATTTCGCCGCCAATTTCCACGAGATAGCTGGCCTGGCCCGCCGCATCGAGAATGTCGGCTAACTGGTCGACAGCATAGCCTTTTGCCCAACCGGACAGGTCAATTTGCAATCCGGGCTCGGATTTTCGCAGTCGAGTGTTCGCGCAATCGCTCGCCAGGTTCTTTTCGCCGCTGCTAGCCAGCGCGCGAGCAATTTCGGCGTCGCCCGGTAGTTCGTTTTGCAGGAAGTCCGGGCCGAAGCCCCACAGGTTGACCAGTGCGCCGACTGTAGGGTCGAACGCGCCAGCCGTCTCGCGACTTATGTTTGTCGCTGCCGCAATCATCGAGCAGAATTCTGCCGGCACCGCGATCCAGTCGGTCGAGCGGCTTCGATTGAACTTGCTGATAGCGGATGTGTCCCGATAAGTTGAAGCAATGTCTTCTATCTGTTCGATGCGCCGCTGAAGTTGCATTTGCAATGTCTCCAGCGGAAGACCCTCGGCCGGGTCCACAATGACGACCTGGTAGTTCGTGCCCATCGCATGACCACGAATTTCCTGAGCGGGCAGTTGGGAATCGTCAGTGCAGGCAACTAAAGCTGCGAGCGTAAGAAGACACAGGATGCGGTGAATCATCGTTGGGTGAGTATCGCACGACGCCGATTGCCACCATGGCAGCCGGCCGTCGAATATTATTGGTACAATTGAAACCGATTTTCAGGATAGGAATAAGAATATCATGAAATACAAGTACTTAGTTCTCCTTCCGATAGTAGCAATCAGCCTTTCGGCGTGCGACGGAAACGAGCGCGATGCCACCGGCGGTGAGAACGACGCCGCCGACGAGATTGCGGTGACCGAGGCGGAACTGGTCGGAAATCCGTTCATGGAGGAATGGGATACGCCGTACGGCGTACCGCCATTTGCAGAGATCGATGACGCTCACTATATGCCGGCCATCAAGAAAGGCATCCTGGAGCTGCGTGCCGATATCGAAGCGATTACCGGCAACCCGGAACCACCAAGTTTCGAGAATACTATCGTTGCGCTGGAACTGGCGGGTGAGTTGATCGGCGATGTGTCAGCGACGTTTTTCAATATTGCCGGAACGGAAAACAACGACGAAATTCAGAAAATCCGGACCATTGCGTCGCCGATGTTGACGCGAGAATACGATGCGATCCGACTGAATGACGCGTTGTTCAAACGCGTTCAGGCCATCTATGCACAAAAAGACGAATTGGGCCTCAACGAACAGGATGCTCGCCTGCTTGAATTGCGCCATCGCGCATTTGTACGGGCTGGTGCTGCGCTGGACCCGGCTGTCAAACAGCAAGTCGCGGAGATTAATGCCGAGATCTCGTCGCTAACGACGAAATTTGGACTCAACCTGCTGGCGGCAACCAAAGGCTTCAAGCTTCGCATTACGGATGAAACGCAGACAGCCGGTCTCAGCGATGACTTCAAAGCGTCCGTCTGGAACGAAGACGAAGGAGCATGGATTATCGGGCTGAACCGCTCCGCCTACGAAACATTTATGACCCAGTCTGAAGTACGCGAGCTACGAGAGCAGTTATTTGATGCCTATCGCCTGCGCGCATCGGAAGGCGAGCACGACAATGGTCCGCTGGCAATTGAGATTGCACAGTTGCGGGCAAAACGTGCCGAACTCATGGGCTACAAGTCACACGCGCATTATCAGCTTGAAACGCGTATGGCGAAGACTCCGGCAGAAGCAGAAGAATTTCTGTTGCGCGTCTGGCGGCCCGGACTGGCACGTGCGAAAACCGAGCTTGCGGATATGCAAGACCTGGCCGGTGATGAATTCAAGTTGGCGGGCCACGATTGGTGGCACTACGCGGAAAAAGTGCGCAAAGCGCGATTCGATCTGAACGAAAGCGAGCTCATGCCGTACTTCAGTCTCGAAAAAGTTCGTGGCGGTGCGTTTGAGATGGCTAATCGGCTGTTCGGCGTAATGTTCGAACCGGTGGAAGTCGAGGCATGGAACCCCGTTGTAACCTCCTACGACGTCAAAGATGCGAACGGCACGCACCTGGGTTTGTTTATGGCGGACATGTACGCACGTGATTCGAAACGAGGTGGCGCCTGGATGAGCAGCTACCGTAGTGCATCGAATATAGATGGCGACAAAATCCGTCCTATCGTTACAAATAACCTGAACCTGTCGATGCCTCCGGCGGGTGAGCCGACGTTGATGCGATTCTCCGAGGTCGAGACACTGTTTCACGAATTCGGCCACGGACTGCACGGCTTGCTGACGCAAATTGATTATCCACTGTTCTCCGGCGTCGACGGACCGCGTGACTACACCGAGTTTCCCGCACAAATACTGGAGCATTGGGCCGCGGAGCCGGAAATGCTGGCGATATTTGCGCAGCACTACAAGAGTGGGGACGTCATTCCGCAGGAGTTGGTCGAGCGCATGCGTGTTGCAGCAAACTTTAACAATGGTTTCAGCACGACGGAGTACATTGCAGCGTCACTACTCGACTTGCGCTGGCACATGCTGACCTCGGACGAGGCTGCAAAAATCACCGACGCGCGCGCATTTGAAGAAGAGGTGCTGCGGGGCTATGGGCTCATAGACGAGATTGAGCCGCGATACCGCTCGCAATATTTCAGTCACATTTTTGCCGGTGGCTACTCTGCCGGCTACTACGCGTATCTGTGGTCGGAAATTCTGGATGCTGACGGGTTTGCGGCATTCAAGCAGGCCGAGAATATCTTCGACCCGGAAACGGCGGCACGACTGAAAAAATGGGTTTATGAGTCGGGCGGCCTGCGGGAGGCGGACGAATTGTACCGAAACTTCCGGGGCCAGGACCCCAGCATCGAACCGTTGCTCGAGGGACGTGGCTTCGACGTTACAGAATAGCCCGTTCGAATGCCCACCAGAAACCGGTTATTCCTATGAGCAGCGAGCCCGGCAGTACCACGAATCGACGGTACTGCCGGGCACCGCTCGGATCGCCCAACAGGCGTCGTATCAGGAATCCCAGCACTGCGGCAACCAGGATGACCGCTAACTGGCCGAGTTCGACGCCAATATTAAAACCGATCAGCGCACTCCAGAATTGACCCTCCGGCAGACCAAGCTCGCCAAAAAATCCGGCAAAGCCGAGGCCGTGAATGAGACCAAATGCGAACACGACAGCCGGACGCCAACGAGTCATGTCCTTGAAGTACAGATTCTCCAGCGCGACAAAACCAATTGTCAGTGCGATCAGCGGTTCGACAATTGCAGCGGCCGGGCTGATAACGCCACTGGCCGCCAGGCCCAGCGTTACTGTGTGCGCGACAGTAAACGCCGATACCTGCAGTAACAAAGCCTGCCAGCGAACGGAGGCGAGAAATATCGCCAGCACAAACAGAATATGATCGAGACCATCGGGCAGGATGTGACGAACGCCAATTGACACATACAGACGGCCGGTTTCGACTACACCGCGATTAACGTCAACCGGAAACTGCTGCAATTCGCCGTCCGGCCTGTCCATTTCGGCGAGCGCGGCACACAATTCCGGGTCCAGGCTCTCTGCGCCGGGTGTGCAGAACTCGTCTTCCGGATGGGCGAAGGATTCGGCACAAGGCAAAAGTATGATCAAACTGAAAAGAAACGGTATCAGCCAGCGCGCGCTGCCCGGGGAGATTTGACGATTGCTGTACTGACCGCGCATAGTTTGCCCGCAGAAATGGCTCGCAATAGTCGCACAACCATCCGGAGCTTCACAATGCTGCAAAAAACATCTCTTCTGGTAATTTCGCTTTGCCTGCTGTCTTGTGCTGACAAAGATTCTTACGATCCGGCCACGGACTATTTTACGTTCGCCAATCTTGAGCAATTGCGCACGCGTCACATCGACCTCAATCTTGATGTCGATTTTGCCGCCAAGAAATTACGTGGACACGCCGTGCTGCAAATGTCCGTTCTCGATACTGACGCGACAGAAATCGTCCTGGATACGCGTGACCTGCAAATCGAGAGTGTTGTAGTACTGGACGAGAATGGTATGCCGGAACCCGCGATTTTTCGCATCGGCGAGCACCACGAAGTCATGGGCGCACCGTTGATCATCAGCGTACCGGACAACATCGACTTGCAGTCGGAAGTCGCCGTCCGGATTGACTATGAGACGAGTCCGGCATCGACAGCGCTGCAATGGCTGCCGCCGGAGCTGACGGCCGGAGGTAAACACCCGATGGTGTTTTCCCAGTCGCAGGCGATTCATGCACGCAGTTGGATCCCTCTGCAGGACACGCCACTTATCCGACTGACTTATGAAGCAAAGATTCACACGCCGCAAGAACTGCTCGCTGTCATGAGCGCGAACAATGACCCGTTAGCGGCACGCAGTGGTGAGTTCAACTTTATGATGCCGCAACCGATTCCGTCATACTTGATAGCCATTGCTGTTGGTAACCTGTATTTCGCGCCGCTCGGTGATGACACCGGTATATACACTGAGCCGGAATTACTCGACGCATCGGTGTACGAATTTGGCGATACACAGAAGATGCTGGAAATTGCCGAGCAGCAATTCGGGCCGTATCGCTGGGGGCGCTACGACTTGCTGGTGCTGCCGCCGAGTTTCCCTTACGGCGGTATGGAAAACCCGCGATTGTCATTTTTGACGCCAAGCTTGCTTGCGGGCGACCGCAGCCTGGTCGCAGTTGTCGCCCATGAACTGGCGCATTCCTGGTCAGGCAATCTGGTCACCAACGCTACCTGGCGTGACGGGTGGCTGAACGAAGGCATGACGAGCTACCTGGAAGCACGCCTGATGGAAAGAATATACGATGTCGATCGCGTGGATGAGGAGCGTGTGCTGGCCTACGAAGAGTTATTGCTCGATTTCCAGAGCGTGCCGATTGAACGCCAGGGGCTCGCGCCTCGACTCGACAGCGGTGACCCTGATGATGTGCAGGGAACGATTCACTATCACAAGGGCAGCCTGTTTCTTGAATACCTGGAACAGCAATTCGGCCGCGAGCAATTTGACGAGTTTCTGCTGACTTATTTCGATGAATTCGCATTCGAAACGATCACGACGGAAAGGTTTCTCGACTACCTCGAGGAACACTTGCTGGATTCGGAACCGGGTGTGATGACACGTGCGCAGGCTGAGGTATGGATGTACCAGCCCGGGCTACCCGAAAGCGCGCCGATACCGTCATCCAAAACACTCGACAATGCCGCAACTTTCGCCGCGGCGTGGGCTTCCGGCGAAGTGGATCTCGCGGACATTCCGGCGAGTGAATGGAGCCCGCATGCGTTGATTCATTTTATCAACAGTCTTCCGCAGCAACTTGATCACAAGCGCCTCGCTGCACTGGATGAATATCTGGAACTGAGTGCGACGAACAATGCAGAAATCGGCAGGACCTGGTTCATCCAGGTTGCGCAGCGGCGCTACAAGCCGGCTTACTCACAACTTGAGGCCTACCTGAATCGCTACGGCCGCACCCGGCTGGTGGGCATCATCTATCGTGAGTTGGCCGCCAACGGACAGGACTTCGAGCTGGCGCAGCGCCTGTTTGCGTCGGCAAGGCATGCCTATCATCCGATCACGGTCGCTTCGATCGAAAGCGAACTCGCAAAAGCGGCGTCGCCAAAAAGCGACTGATTGTCAGGCTTTCTGCCGCAAGCGCAGTGCTACCATGCGGCGATGTCAGCATATTTGTTGCTCACTGCCGATGGAGGACTGCGCCATGAAGACCCTGACACTGTTGTTGCTGCTGCCGCTAACCGTGTTTGCCGATGTTGTTGTACCGATTGATGAGGTCCAAAACAGTGTCAATATTCGACTGAATGCGGACGCGACGTCCGACATTGTCGGTGAGCTGCGGCAAGGCGCGTCAATAGAACTCGTGCGATCGCAGGACGGCTGGCATGAAGTTAAACTGGAGGGCGGCGCGAATGGCTTTATCAGCGCCGACTGGAGTCGCATCGTCAAGGATACGGCTACACCGACGGATGATTCGGACACAGCGGCCAATGACATTGCGGATGAGGCAAGCACCGCTGCAATCGCTACTGCCGTTGCGGATGACGCAAGCAGTGAAGCTGAGCTCGCAGAGAGTGACAGCGCGGATACGCCGGAAGAGACGAAGCCCCGGGTCGAGGCCATCGCGGTCGACGCTGTGGCCACAGAGGATGTTGTTGACGATACTGCCGCCGAGCAGGTCGTTGACGTTGCCGCGCCGGCAACAGAGGAGGCGGAGCAACCCGACACTGGCGAAGCGGTCGAGTTGACAGGTACCCGTAACTACCTGGTGCGATTCCGTGGTGAGCACCACGGCGGCAATTCGCAGATCTTCGATAATGGTAATCGTGTTGGCATCGGTACGGTCGAGCCAAAACAGCGGCTCGAAGTAAATGGCAGTATCCAGATCCACGAACAAAACAGCAGTGTTGCGGGCCTGATGATCACGCAATCGACCGGAGAGACCGGTTACATCATGCACAATCGCGCCAGTACGCTGACCATTGGCGCTGGTTCCATCGACCGCATTACGATCGATCGCGACGGCAATGTCGGCCTCGCGGTGGCGCGACCGAGTCATCCGCTGCAGTTGGCGAGTGGAGCGCACGTGACGGCGGGCGGGGTCTGGACCAACAGCTCCTCGCGCACCAATAAAGAAAATATTCAGGTTCTTTCGGCTGAGCAGGCGAGTCAGGCGCTGATGGCACTTGATCCGGTAACGTTTAGCTACCGCGCCGAACCGGGCGAGGATTATGTCGGCTTCATTGCTGAGGATGTACCGGAGTTACTCGCGAGCCGCGACCGTGATGCACTGAGTGCAATGGATATTGTTGCTGTACTGACGCGTGTCGTCCAGCAACAGCAACAGCAAATCAATGCGCTGCAACGGCGGCTGGATGCACATCAGGGGCTTTAATTCGCAAGCGAATTTGTGACGTTTGTCACCGGGACGGCCGGGCTATTCGATCATACTGGGGCATTGCAGGAGTCCCAATGAAGATCACCAAACTTTTGGCCGTTTCCGGCCTGTTATTGTCTGCTGCGGCACATGCGGATATCTGGAAATGGGTCGACGCCAATGGCAAGACGCATTTCGTTGATACCAATACGCCGATATTTACCTGGGTCGACGAAAGCGAAAAACTGCATTACAGCGATACTCCCGATCACGAAGATGCAGTTGCCGTCATTCTCGTCTGGCACTCGGCCGGTTCCCTCGATGATCTGAGTAAATCGGGAAGCGAAAATCTCCCTGGCGAGACCGATGAAGAACGCATGGTGCGGGAAGAAACAGAAGCGTATTACTGCAAGAAAGCGACAGAAAATTATGCTGCGTACAAAGGTGCCCCGCGCCTGTACCGTACAAATGAGGAAGGTGAGCGCGAGTATCTTTCCGAGGCCGAGGCCGAGGCAACGCTGCAAGAGTCAAAGCAACAGATGGAACAGCATTGCCGCTAGGTGCTACTGGTTCATCAGTGCCTTGTCGCTGTCAAGAAAGGCACCGTTGCGAAGAAAATTCTCTGTATTCCTGAGCACGACGCTACTGCGTGTGATGAAGCGATGTGAATTGCCGACCACAAGGAAGTCCTGCATTCCATCCACTTTGGTGCTGACCACTGATACCTTGCCATCGTCCGGGTTCGGCAACATGGCCGATGCGAGGACATTGATGGTCCCGGTTCCGGCAATAACGCCCAACTCGAAGTCCACCGGTCCCAGTTGTGACGGAATACTGTCAGGGCCGGTTCCCAGTTGAGAGCCTGCATCGCCTGACAGCATTTCGAAGCCTGGCCAGTCCCTGGTTTTATCGACCAGTTCACTGCCATGGTTCGGCGGTGCGAGCATGACCACACGACCCAGATCGTGAATCGGCGCTTTCTCGTTCTGATAGCGGATTAGAATTCCACCCAACGAATGCGTTACAAAATGGATCTTGCTGGCACCTGTCTTGCGACAGCCATCGACCCCCGTCTCGACAGCCAGTGGCGCTATTTCTTCTATCGAGCCGGCTTGAGAAGGATAATCGACATTCACAGTCGCGAAGCCGGCTTGCTGCAGTGATTCGGCCATCCGACGCATGGCCCGCCAGCTTCGATTCAGTCCGTGCAGCAACACTACACATTCATCATTCGACGCTGTCGCCACGATTTCCGAACGCGGCTGGGTGGCACAGGCAGCTAGCAGCAATGGCAATAACAGCAGCCCGATTCGTCCGTTTCGTACATTCATTTCCGAATCATGCCACAGAGATTCCGCACCGGCAGCATTTTTGATCCGCTATAATCGTTTGTCAGTATCGCGCAACCGGAGCTTGCATTGGAAACAACTCTTTTGGATCAGGGCGTTACTCTAATGCTTGTCGGAATGGGCACGGTATTCGTATTCTTAACTGTCCTGGTCCTGGCGATGTCGGCAATGTCGTCAATTGCGTTGCGATTCAGCGCGTCGCCGCCGCATGAGAGTGGTGTCGGTGATGAAGAGGTCGCTGCCATCGCTGCAGCAATTGCAGTACATCGAAAGCGAAAATAAAGAGTGCAATGACTGATAAAAATCCACTGGGCATTACTGAACTGGTGCTGCGTGACGCGCACCAAAGCTTGCTCGCAACGCGTATGCGAATTGAGGATATGCTGCCAATCGCGGACAAACTCGATCGCGTGGGCTTCTGGTCGATGGAGTCATGGGGCGGTGCGACTTTCGATGCCTGTATTCGCTACCTGGGCGAAGACCCGTGGGAGCGAATTCGCCTGCTAAAACAAGCGATGCCGAATACGCCACAGCAAATGTTGTTTCGTGGGCAAAATATACTCGGATACCGCCACTACGCCGATGACCTTGTGGAAAAGTTTGTCGAACGGTGTGCCGTCAATGGCGTCGACGTTTTTCGAATTTTTGATGCGCTCAATGATTTGCGAAACCTGGATACCGCAATCAAGGCGACGCTGGCGGTTGGCAAACATGCGCAGGGCACCATGTCGTACACGGTCAGTCATGTCCATACAGTCGACCTCTGGGTCGACATGGGCAAGCGGATCGAGGATATGGGTGCGCACTCGATTTGTATCAAGGATATGGCCGGACTGTTGCGACCGTACGTCGCATTTGAACTGATCACGCGCCTGAAGGAATCACTCGATATTCCTGTACATATGCAATGCCATGCGACAACCGGGTTGTCGACAGCGACCTACATCAAGGCAGCTGAAGCAGGCATCGACAATATCGATACGGCGGTCAGTTCGATGAGTATGACCTATGGTCATTCACCTACCGAAACGTTGGTGGCGATTCTCGAAGGAACCGGCAGGGATACCGGACTCGATATGGTATTGATCGAGGAGATAGCGGCCTATTTTCGCGAAGTACGAAAGAAATACGCCAAATTCGAAGGCTCATTGCGAGGCGTCGATTCGCGAATACTGGTCGCCCAGGTACCCGGGGGCATGCTGACCAACCTCGAAAACCAATTGCGCGAACAGAATGCTACCGACAAGCTCGACGATGTCCTGGACGAAATTCCGCGCGTTCGCGAAGATCTTGGCATGCTGCCATTGGTCACGCCGACGTCGCAGATTGTCGGATCCCAGGCGGTTATCAATGTGCTGTCCGGTACGCGCTACGGCAATATAACGAAAGAAACATCAGGGATCCTGAAAGGTGAATACGGTGCAACACCGTTGCCGGTAAATGTCGAGTTACAGGCGCAAGTGCTTGACGGGGACGAACCAATTACTTGCCGGCCGGCAGATCTTCTGCAACCGGAGCTCGAACAGCAGACAGCGGAGCTTAAAAAGATTGCCAGCGAGAAGAGCATTCGGTTAGCCGATGATGTTGTCGACGATGTACTGACATATGCCTTGTTCCCGCAGATCGGTATCAAGTTTTTGCAAAACCGCGATAACCCTGATGCATTTGAACCCGCACCGACCGGTGAGCTCGAAACGCCGGCCGCAGCGCCCGCCGCAAACTCGGGTGTCTATGCGGTGCGCGTCAATGGCAAGAGTTACACGGTGGAAATTGCTGAAGGCGGGGAGCTGGGCCCTGTTGTTGCGGCAGCGCCGTCGACAGCAACCACGGGTTCGTCGGGAGCGGCCGTCAAAGCAGTGCTGGCGGGCAATATTTTCAAGGTGCATGTCGCAGCCGGCGAGAATGTTGAGCAGGATCAACCCCTGCTGGTGGTAGAGGCAATGAAAATGGAGACGGTGATCAGTGCGCCGAAAGCGGGCACGATAAGCCAGGTCTTTGTGAAAGAGGGCGATGCAGTTCAGGTCGGTGATTCACTTGTCGCGATCGATTAAGACGTGAAACTGATTCAGCAAATCTGGCTGGAGTCCGGCCTGTACCAGATCACAGGCGGCCAGTTGGCGATGATTGTGGTCTGTCTTGTTCTGCTGTACCTCGGGATCGTCAAGAAGTTCGAGCCACTGCTGTTGGTGACCATCGGATTCGGGGGCCTGTTGAGCAACATCCCGGGCGTCGAAATCGCAACCGGCGACGGACTTTTGCATCTCGCCTATGTAATGGGAATCGAAACGGGCGCGTTTCCATTGATCATATTCATGGGCGTGGGCGCATTGACCGACTTTGGGCCGCTACTGGCCAATCCCAGGACTTTATTCCTCGGTGCTGCGGCACAGTTCGGCATCTTCGCCACACTGCTTGGCGCACTCGGGCTGACGCAGCTTGGCCTGATGGATTTCAGTCTGCGTGAGGCTGCCGCAATCGGCATTATCGGCGGGGCGGACGGGCCGACCGCGATATATGTCGCAGGGCAGCTTGCACCGAATCTGCTGGGGGCGATTGCTGTCGCCGCGTATTCCTATATGGCACTGGTCCCTTTGATCCAGCCGCCAATTATGAAGTTGCTGACAACCAAAGCCGAACGGCGTATTGAAATGGTGCAATTGCGCGATGTCACCAAAGCCGAGCGGATCGTATTTCCGCTGTTGCTGTTGTTATTGGTCGCCTTATTTCTGCCGTCTGCCGCGCCGTTGCTCGGTATGTTGTGTTTCGGCAACTTGATGCGTGAATGTGGCGTCGTCGAACGTCTGTCGGACACAACGCAAAACGCATTGATTAATATCGTCACAATCTTCCTGGGACTGGCGGTCGGTTCAAAGTTGCGCGCCGAGCAATTTCTCGACTGGAGCACGCTGGGTATCCTGATTCTCGGCATGGTCGCATTTGCGATTGGCACGGCAAGCGGCTTGCTGATGGGCAAGTTGCTGAACAGGATTTCCAGTACGCCGATTAATCCGCTCATTGGCGCAGCCGGTGTATCGGCGGTGCCGATGGCTGCCCGTGTTGCGAACCGGGTCGGCCTGGAAGCGAATCCGCAAAACATCTTGCTAATGCATGCAATGGGCCCTAATGTCGCCGGTGTCATTGGTTCGGCGGTGGCAGCTGGCATAATGATCATGTTCGCGTCTTAGGCCACGGTCAGTAACAACCCACGGAATCGAGCAATGTCCCTATCGATAATCATACCCGCCAAGAATGAAAGCGGCGCAATCGGCGCTGTCGTGTCGACTGCGCGCGAGCACTACCCTGATGCCGAAATTATCGTCGTCAATGACGGTTCTACTGATGACACCGATCAGGTTGCTCGGGAAGCAGGCGCAACCGTCGTCAGCCACCCGGAAAGCCTCGGCAATGGTGCAGCGGTTAAATCCGGTGCCCGGGCGGCGAGCGGTGACATACTTGCCTTCATGGACGGCGACGGTCAGCACAGCGCTGCCGGGCTGGAACCGCTTTTGCAGAAGCTGGAAGAAGGATTCGAAATGGCTGTTGGCGCGCGCAATACGGGTTCGCATGCAAGCGTCGGCCGCCTGTTCGCAAATGGGCTGTACAACGGAATCGCGTCGCTGATGAGTGGCCGCAAGATCCTCGACCTGACCTCAGGATTTCGGGTCGCTCGTGCGGACAAATTCAAGCAATTTCTCTACATGTTGCCGAACGGGTTTTCGTACCCGACGACGATAACGATGGCATTCTTGCGTAGCGGCTACTCAGTGACGTTTGAGTCGATTGTTGCAGCAACGCGGGTCGGCAAGAGCCATATCCGGCCACTTCGCGACGGCGTGCGCTTCCTGGTGATTATTTTCAAGATTGCGACCCTGTACTCGCCGCTGAAAATATTCCTGCCGACGAGCGGCCTGTTCTTTCTTACCGGCCTGAGTTACTACGCATACACCTATGTCACGACAGGGCGTTTCACCAACATGAGCATGCTGTTATTCAGCGCCTCCGTCATCGTTTTCCTGATCGGTCTGATATCCGAGCAGATTACGGCGCTGACCTACAGTCGCTCCTAAATAAGGTGACAGTGACCCTATTTCCGTCTGCTGAAATAGGGTCACTGTCACCTTATTTTTAATAGGGTCACTGTCACCCTAATTGCGGGTGAAGTGATCCTCCAGGATCTGCGCGACACAGCTGGTCAGCCGCTTGCCAGTTTCGATATGCAGAAACTCGTTCGGACCGTGCGCATTGGATTTCGGTCCCAGCAGTCCGGTGATCAGGAACTGGGCTTCAGGAAAGCGCTCGCCGAGCATTCCCATGAATGGAATCGTTCCGCCCGTACCCATGTACATGGAAGGTTTGCCGAAAAAAGCCTGCGACGCCTTTTGCATTGACGCTTCCAGCCAATCGGCAACTTCAGGTGCATTCCAGCCGGCCATCGTCGACTCTACCTGGAACGAAACGTTTGCAAGCGGCGGCTTGTCGGCTTCGAGCGCGCGCTTGACTGCTGCGGCGGCGTCGTCGGCGTCGCAGGTTGGTGGCAGCCTGAATGATAATTTCAATTTGGTGTACGGCAGCAAGACGTTGCCGGCATCGATCATCGCCGGCATACCTTCGGCGCCGGTGACGGCCAGCATCGGGCGCCAGGTATTGTTTAACAGCAATTCGGTATGCGATTCGTCTGGCGACGGGTTGTCGACGGCCCAGGGAAACTTCATATAGACGAGGTCCTGCAAAGTCTCCGCAGCCAGTCCGGCCTGCGTCAGTCTTTGCTGCGGAATTTCCACATGCAGATCGTCGACCAGGATTTTGCCGCTAGCTTCGTCTTCGATGCGACTGATCAGCGCTCGCGCTGTGCGGAAACTTGACGGCACGACTCCACTGGCCGTTCCTGAGTGCACACCTTCCGTCAGCACGTCGACGCGCAAGGTGCCGGTCAGATTGCCGCGCAACGATGTAGTGCACCAGAGTTGATCGTAATTGCCGCATTCTGCATCCAGGCAGACAACGAGATCCGGCGACCCGATGCGGTCTTCGAGGAGGTCGATATAGTGCGGCAAGTCAAAGCTGCCACTTTCCTCGCAGCCTTCGATCAGGACGACGCAGTGCGCGTGCGGAATGCCCTGTTCCTGCAGGGCCCGGATCGCGGTTAGCGAGCCGAAGGTGGAGTATCCATCGTCAGCACCACCGCGTCCGTAAAGTTTGCCGTCCTTGATTTTCGGGGTCCACGGATCGAGGTCGTCATCCCAGCCACTGAATTCCGGTTGTTTGTCGTAATGCCCGTACAACAGCACAACTTCGTCGGAATCGCCCGGAATATCCATAAACAGGATAGGTGTTCGCCCCTCGATTCTGACGACTTCCACGCTCATGCCCTTCAGAGGCTGCGTTTTACACCACGCTTCGAGCATTTCGACCGCTCGCTCCATGTGCCCGTGCGACTCCCAGTCGGGGTCAAAGTGCGGTGACTTGTTCGGGACTTTAATGTATTCGGAAATCTGCGGGATAATTTCTTCATCCCACATGTTGTTTACAAACTCGGCCGTTTTGTTGTTATCCATAAAAGTTACTATTCCATTGTTAGCGAGCGAATCAGGGTTCGGGTCATTATTTCGGTGGTAATGAATCCCCAGTTGTACTGGTCGTGGTAGTCGGCGAGCGGATTCGCAGCAACTATTTCGTCAGCCGTTTTACCGTCGTCGAGCAGCGCCTGCACGCGCGCCTCGGCATCAATCAGCATGTCGAGATCTGTCTGCAATCCTTCGCGCGTCGCGATCGGGCCATGACCGGAAAGAAATCGCGTTTCGTCGTCGGCCATATCGATCAGCTTGCCGAGGCCGGCTTTGTAGCCGGCGACACTGCCACCGCTGTCGAGATCGATAAACGGAAACAGGCCGCGAAACACAAGGTCGCCCGGCGCGATGATATTGGCGTCACGAAACAGGATCGCGGCATCACCGTCGGTGTGCGCACTGCCGATATGGAACACGTAAGCTTCCTGGCCGTTCACGTGGAATGTGACCTGGTCCGAGAATGTAATGACAGGCAAGGCGCCCGGACCGGTGTTCTGCTGGTCATCGGCCTGCATACGCTTGCGCAGGTTGTCGTGCGCGACAATGATCGCGCCGTTTTCTGCGAATAGCTGGTTGCCACCCGTGTGGTCGCCGTGGGCGTGCGTATTAATAATGAAATCGGCAGGTCGTCCTGCGAGTTCTTCGACTTTGGCGAGCAGGGCATCGCCGGTCGGGAACAATCCGTCATCGATCAGCACGACGTACTCGTCGCCCGTTAACAGGCCGATGCCGCCGCCGCCAAATTTACCGTCGGCACCGATCAGTCGATAAATTCCCGGCGCAACTTCCTCGTGCTCATACGCCGTCGCGAAATCCTGCGCCCAGACGGTGGGCGCCGCGAGAATCAGGATAGCTAGCAGTGTTCTCATTGCTGTCTCCGAATCAGTGGGGACAGCGATTGTACCTGTGATCGGTGTCTTATTGGCGCCCCGGGAAGGAGAATTGTGCTTTCTCACGAACGCCGCCCGATGGCCAGCGCTGCGTTATGGTCTTGCGGCGTGTGTAAAAGCGCACACTGTCAGGACCGTATGCGAACAAATCGCCGAACAAGGATCGTTTCCAGCCGCCAAAGCTGTGGTAGGCAACCGGCACCGGCAGCGGTACGTTGATACCGACCATGCCGACCTGGATATTGTCTGCGAAATAACGCGCTGCTTCGCCATCGCGGGTGAAAATGCAGGTACCGTTGCCGTATTCGTGATCGTCAATCAATTGCATGGCCTGCTCTTCAGATTCAGCACGAACGACACACAAAACCGGGCCAAATATTTCTTCCTGGTAAATACGCATATTGCTGGTGACGTTGTCGAACAGGCACGGACCCAGGAAATAGCCCTCTTCGTGCCCTTCGACGACCAGGTCGCGACCGTCAGCAACCAGGCTTGCACCTTCTTCTATGCCCAGATCGACATAGCCGCGTACCTTGTCATAGTGCGCCTCGGTAATCAGCGGTCCCATGTGGTTCGAGGTATCGGTTCCGTTACCGACCTTGAGATCCGCAATTTGCGCCTGCAATTTACCGACGACCGCATCGGCAACGTCGTCGCCGACGCAGACAGCAACCGAGATAGCCATGCAGCGTTCGCCACAGGATCCGTACGCGGCGCCCATCAGCGCATTAACGGCATTGTCGATGTCCGCGTCGGGCATGACGATCGCATGGTTTTTAGCGCCGCCGAGCGCCTGTACCCGTTTGCCGTTGCTGGTGCCGGTGTTGTAAATGTACTCGGCGATTGGCGTCGAGCCGACGAAGCTGACAGCCTGGACTCTCTCATCATTGAGCAAGGTATCGACCGCCTCTTTGTCGCCGTTGACAAGATTGAAAACGCCATCGGGCAGACCGGCTTCTTGCAGAAGGCGCGCCGCGATCATCGGGGCACTCGGGTCTTTTTCCGACGGCTTCAGGACGAATGTGTTGCCACAGGCGATCGCCATCGGGTACATCCACATTGGCACCATGGCCGGAAAATTAAACGGTGTGATGCCGGCGACAACGCCGAGCGGCTGAAAATCGGACCAGCTGTCGATACCCGGCCCGGCGTTGCGCGAATATTCGCCTTTGAGCAATTCCGGGATACCGCAGGCGTAATCGACCACTTCGACGCCGCGGCCGAATTCGCCCATCGCATCGTCAAATACCTTGCCGTGTTCATTCGTAATTGCTGCCGCAACCTCGTCGGCGTGTTCTTCCAGCAACTGCTTGAAGCGAAACATGATGCGGGCACGTTTCGCGGGCGGCGTATTGCGCCAGGCCGGAAAAGCTGCCTGCGCAGCGGCGATCGCATCGCGTACCGTATCCGAGGATGCCATCGCAACGTGGCGTGTGATCTCACCGGTGGCGGGATTCGTAATCGGTAGTGGACGATTATCATCAGCAACCAAAGCATTGTTGATGAAGTGTCCGACAATTTCCGCATTGTCGAGGTTCTTGGCGGGTGTGGCATTCATGTTAAGACTCCTGCGGGTACATTGCTCACTCGATGGAATCGAGCACGCGGCGAACGGCGGCAAATGACGCTTCCATTTCGTCGGGATCGGAATTCAGGAACGGCGAGAATTGTATCGTATCCATGCCGTTGCGGATCACGAGATTTTCGTCCCAGAAACACTTTTTGTGTGCCTCGGCACCGCGAGCGCCGGGCGAGCCCGTGCGCGGCGACATTTCAATCGCGCCCATCAAGCCGAAGTTGCGCACGTCGATGACGTGCTTGTGATCCGCGAACGAGTGCAGCAGGTCTTCGAATAATGGTTCGAGGTTTTTTGCCTGCTCAAAAATGCCCTCTTCGTCATAGACGTCCATTGTTGCCAGTCCGGCGGCTGCGGCCACCGGGTGCCCGGAGTAGGTATAGCCGTGAAACAGTTCAACCATGTACTCCGGCCCCTGCATAAATGCGTCGTAAATTTCATCACGAACCAAAACGGCGCCCATCGGGATCACACCATTGGTCAGCCCTTTGGCGGTCGTGATGATATCCGGTATCACGCCGAAGCGTTCCGCACCGTAGGCACAGCCGAGTCGCCCGAACGCAGCGATGACTTCGTCGAATATCAACAGGATGCCATGCTCGTCGCAAATCTCGCGCAAGCGCTCGAGGTAGCCAACCGGTGGCGGCAGTATGCCGGTGGAGCCAGCAACCGGCTCAACTATGACAGCCGCGATGTTGCTGCCATCGTGCAAAGCACAAAGCCTGGCGAGATCGTCGGCAAGTTCGGCGCCGTGTTGCGGCATGCCGCGGGTAAACGCGTTGCGCTCAATGTCATGCGTGTGGCGCAGGTGATCCACCCCAGGGATCATGTTGGCGCTGAAGACCTTGCGGTTCGGGACGATGCCGCCAACTGACATGCCACCAAAGTTGACGCCATGGTAGCTGCGTTCGCGGCCGATCAGGCGTGTGCGATTGCCTTCGCCGCGCGCGCGGTGATAACCGAGCGCAATTTTCAGCGCGGTGTCCACTGACTCCGAGCCGGAGTTGGTGAAGAAGCAGTGCTCGATACCTTCGGGGGCCATCGCTGTTACACGGTTCGCCAGTTCGATCGCCTTGTTATTGGTGACCTGGAAACTCATGCAGTAGTCGAGTTCGGCGACTTGCTGCTGCACAGCCGCCACGATCTTTGGATGGCAATGCCCGACGCCTGACGTCCAGAGTCCCGAAAACGTGTCGTACAGTTGCGTGCCGTCCTGGGCCGTGTAGTGATGGCCGGATGCGGCACGGATCACGCGAGGTTTGGATTTGAAGTCGCGGTTTGCGGTGTACGGCAACCAGTAGGCGTCGAGGTCGGTTTTGGTAGTACTCATGAATAGCTCCGGCGGGCTCTTGTGACAGAAAAAGAGTGTACGCCTGAGACACGATGTTAAACAATGAGTTAGGTGGGGTTTTATAAGTATTTGATTTATAACAATCGTTGGGTCAATATGTTTACGATCCTAAACAGTCAGGGCAGGTGAACACGTGGACCAGGATATCGGCATGCGGCTCAAGGGTATTCGCACCGGATTGAAGCTCTCACAGCGGCAGTTGGCGCGGCAGTCCGGCGTTGCAAATGCCACCATTTCACAAATTGAGTCCGGCAAGTTGAATCCGACTGTCAGTATGCTGAAAAAGGTACTTGATGGTATTCCGGTCAGCCTGGGCGAATTTTTCGGTGATGAGTTCGAAATTCGCGAGCGTGTGTTCTTCAGGTCTGAAGAGCTGACTGAAATTGCCGATGGCGGTGTTTCCTATCGACAGGTCGGCGCCAACCTCGCCGACCGTTCGATCCAGCTGTTGTTGGAGCGCTATCAGCCCGGTTCCGGCACCGGCAAGCATTCGATTACGCATGACGGCGAGGAATGCGGAATTATTGTCAGCGGCCGGCTGGAAGTGACCGTCGGTCAGCAAACAGAGGTCTTGCAGCCCGGCGATGCCTACTATTTCAAGAGTCACCAGCCACACCAGTTCAGGAACCCTGGAAACGAGCCTTGCGAGCTGATTTCCGCGTGTACGCCACCCACGTTTTAAGCAGCGGAAAATTAATCATATTGTGGTATGGCCAATGGCAGCCCATTAGTGGCAAAGTAGCGCCCCTTGAGACAAGCAATCAGAGTTGATACCCAATGGGCCAGTTTGGCACACAATTTTGCGATAACTTCGCAATCGCGCGATTTGAGAATGATGCCTGGTCTGGCGGTTCCGTAGAACCGTTACGGCCGCTGTCGATGCATCCCGCATCACATGTTTTGCACTACGCCAGTACCTGCTTCGAAGGATTCAAGGCCTATCGATGGGACGACGGCAAGGCACGTATTTATCGCCTGCATGATCACATCGCGCGTATGCAAAAAAGCGCGGCGTCCCTGCGTCTGCCGATACCTGACGCAACATTGCTTGCCGACATGGTGACGCAGCTTGTGGCCCGGCAAATCGACGATATTCCGGCTCCGCCAAGTTCGCTGTACCTGCGGCCCACGCTGATTGGTACGCTCGAAAATATTGGGGCTGCCGCGGCACCTTCCACCGAAGCGACGCTGTTCGTGCTGGCGTCACCGGTTGGCGACTATTTCGCCGCTGGTACTGCTGCTTTGAAATTGCTGGTCGAAACAGAACGTGCTCGATCTACCGAACAACTCGGCAGCACCAAGACCGGCGGCAACTACGCGGCAGCGCTCGGCCCAACGCTCGAAGCAAAAGCGCAATATGGCGTTGATCAGGTTTTGTTTTGTCCGAATGGCGATGTACAGGAGACTGGCGCTGCCAATTTCCTGGTCATTGGCGATGACGAGATTATTACCAAGCCGCTCGATTCAACGTTCCTGCACGGCATGACGCGCGATTCGATTCTGCGGCTAGCGGGCGAGAACGGCTATCGCGTCAATGAGCGAAACTTCACCGTTGACGAGTTGCTGACCTTGATAAAGACTCATGAAGCAGCGTTGTCCGGCACGGCGGCCTGCCTGTCGCCTGTCGGTTCGCTGGTTTACAAAGGCGAAGAAATTAAGGTACGTGACGGCTCTGCCGGTCCGAATACCGAGAAGCTGCGCAAAGCGTTACAGGATATTCAGTATGGTCTTGCGCCGGATACGCACGGTTGGCTGACCGAGGTCGGCTAGATCGCTTTCGAGAACCGGTTGTCGTTTTCGTGCTGGTCGATATAGCGATCAAAGACCATCGCGATACTGCGCAGTAACAAGCGGCCTTTGTGAGTGATCGTTATGCCGGAGTTGTCCAGCAGAATGAGCCCGTCGTTGGCAAGTGGCTGCAGTCGCTTGATTTCGGCAGCGAAATAAGCGGCAAAATCTATTTCGTGCGCGGCGCTGAACTCGGCAAACGAAAGTGAGTCGTGACACATCAGCGTCTGAATGACCTCGGCGCGCAATTTATCATCCGCATCGATTGCAAGGCCCTTGCGAATCGGCAGGTGCCCACTTTCGAGCAGCGCCTCATACTCCATTGTTGTTACAGCGTTTTGCGAAAATGCGTTGCCGATATTGCCGATGGCACTGACGCCGAGTGCGACCAGGTCGCAATGCCGATGCGTGGAATAGCCCTGGAAATTGCGCTGTAGCGTTCCATTTGCGCGGGCGCGGACCAATTCATCGTCTGGCAATGCAAAATGGTCCATGCCGATATATTCGTAACCAGCTGCGCACAATCGATCAATGGTGCGGTGCAAAATGTCGAGCTTGACCTGCGGCTCCGGAATATCGGCCTCAGCAATCATGCGCTGACCCTTGAATCGTTGCGGCAGGTGCGCGTAGTTGTACACGGCCAGGCGGTCAGGCTGCATCTTGGCGACCGTGTCGAGCGTTTTCTCAAAGCTGGCTGTCGTCTGCAATGGCAGGCCGTAAATCAGGTCGAAGGAGATCGAATTGAATCCGCAACGGCGAGCGGTCTCTACCAATCTGGACACGTCCTCCGGCGTTTGCATCCGATTAACTGCCTGCTGGACGCGGGCGTCGAAATCCTGAATTCCAAGACTCAAGCGATTAAAACCCAGTGTTGCGAGGTGTTCGAGATCGTCTGTGTTAACCGTGCGTGGATCGACCTCAATGGAAAATTCGCGCTGTTCGCCTGAATCAAGTGAGAACGCGGAGTTCAGTTTATCCAGCAACGCATCGAGCTGCTCGCGGTCCAGGTAGGTTGGTGTTCCGCCGCCGAAATGCATTTGCTCGACCAGGCGCCCGTGATCGAAGAGTGTCGCCTGCAGGTCTATCTCGCGGTACAGCATGTCCAGGTAACGCTCGACGCGTGCGGTGTTGCGGGTCACAATTTTGTTGCACCCGCAGTAATAGCAAAGTGACTGGCAAAACGGGATGTGCACATAAAGTGACAAAGGCGTATTGCTCGAATTGCTGGCCAATGCGTTGTCGCGATAATTTTCGGCGCTGTAGTCTTCTGTAAACTGCAGGGCCGTAGGGTAGGACGTGTAGCGTGGGCCACGGCCACCGTAGCGAACGACCAGGTCGGAGTCGAAACAGACTGTCATCGAACGTTCCTCAGGCTGTGCAGGATGTATAGCGACAGCGTAAACAACAGCATTGCGACCGCCTGATGAGCGGCGCCGAGCAATACCGGCACGGCGAGTAGCAGGGTCGTGATGCCGAGAATGACCTGCACCAAAACAGTGTGCAGCAATGCGGTCACAGCCGGCTTTGTGCGCGCCGGCAGATTCGCTCGACGGGCGAAGAACCAGAAGGTGACGGTCATAATCAGTGTCGTGATCGCGAGCACGCGATGGTCGAGCTGCACCGTTGTCATATTGTCGAACAAGTTGCGCCACCAGGGATCCAGTGCGAAAACGCCGGGCGGAATCCACTGGTCACCCATCATCGGAAATGTGTTGTAGATTTTTCCGGCTTTGAGGCCGGCGACAAAGCCGCCGGAAACAATTGTAGTTGCCGTCAGGACAGTCAAAGCCAGCGCTTTTCGGTACCAGCGATGATGGCTCTTCCCGGTCGATGGGTATAGCAACGACAACGCGACCCAGAGCATGTAGGCGTAGATGAGGAAGGCCGCAACGAGGTGGGCTGTCAGCCGGTATTGACTGACGTGCGGCACATCGACGAGCCCGCTCTTGACCATGTACCAGCCCAGTACGCCCTGCATGCCGCCAAGGATGAACATCAGCAGATATTTTGGCCATTCCGCAGCCTTGATATAGCCGCGGACCATGAAAAAGACGAACGGCACCATAAAAACGATGCCAATGGTGCGACCCAAAAGCCGGTGCAGGAATTCCAGCCAGAAAATTCCCTTGAATGCGTGCACGTCCATATGCGAATTGACTTTCTGAAATTCAGGCGACTGCTGGTAGAGCTCGAAAACGCGTTGCCATTCCGCGTCGGTCATCGGCGGCAGCCAGCCCATCAGTGGCCGCCAGTCCACCATGGATAGTCCGGACCCGGTGAGGCGCGTCACGCCGCCGAGGACCACCATGGCAAAAACCAAACCGCAGCAAACGAGCAACCAGATAGCGACGGTACGGTCCTGCGATCGGACAGGGTTTAACGCGTTCATTTCAATTCGAAGCCTGCTGGTATTTGCTGAGGGCGAGCAATCTTAGCAAAGCCAGCAGCAACATGGCGGCGAGCCAGTTGTGCGCGACAGCGATACCAATCGGTAGCTCGCTCAGAATGGCCGCGACACCCACACCGACTTCGATGGCTGTCAATGCGAGTACCAGACTGGCAACCAAGTATTGTCGCGCGCGCAATGCCAGCAGCGCGGCGGCAAGTATGACAATCGTGGTGGTTACCGCCATCAATCGATGCAATTGATGAATGGCCGCACGTTCGGGACCGCCGAGTGCGAGACCACCATCGCCAATGGTATGTGAACGACTGAGATCGAAGGCTTTCAATAAACCGGGGCCGGGCATGAATTGCCCGTTGCATTCCGGCAGGGTCGGACAGGCCGACGCCGCGAAGTTCGCGCTGGTGAGTCCGCCGAGTCCGATTTGCAGCAACAACAGCAGGATTGCTGCAATGGTCAAGATTCTGACGTGGCGCGGGCAGGGCCTGGTGGGTTGCACTTCCTTGAAGACAGCCCAGCCGAGCAACGCCAGCATCGCGAAGCCGCCGCCGAGATTTCCCATGACTACAGCTGGGCTGTGCAAACCACCGGAATGGATGCCGAGCCAGGCCAGGAATACGGTCAGTCCGAGAAGCGCGATGGTGAGCAGTCGGTCCTGGCGGCGATACAGCGACAATAACGCCATGCCGAGCACCGTTAGCCCCAGGATACTCGCGATCAGCCGGTGCGCCGGCGTAGCCCACGACATCGGTTGTCGTGCTTCGGCTGCCAGTCTTTCGTAGGTACTGCTTATTGTCGGTGTACTCTCAGCGGCGGGTCCTATTTGCCCATAGCACACGGGCCAGTTCGCGCAGCCGATGCCCGAGTGATTCAGGCGCAGGTAAGCACTCAGTGAGACCAGCGCGATCACCAACAGCAATGACGCTATGGCCAGTTTCCGCACCGCCTCATTCCTTTACTTGCGGAAGTTTGCCCGGGATGCCGCGGACCAGGCGAATAAACTTGGGTGTTTTCTTCCAGTCAACGCGATCGTGTCCCAGCTTGAAATTCCAGGCCCAGGCTGATTCGTGCTGGAAGCTGTAGTCATTGCCTGTCCAGTACTCATCAGCTCGCGTCAGTGGAAAAAAAGCCGTATCAATGGTCGGAGGCGAATGGCTGCGCCGAATGTCGCTGATCGAATTAAGCTCATTCTTCTCGGGAATACGCCAGTCATTAAAACCACACAAGCCGGCATCATTGACGGCCTGAATATAGTTCCAAGTGTCGCAAAGACTGCCATCGCACGATCCACCGTCTTCGACGCCGCGGTAGTCAAGCTCGCCGTTTTCTTCGCCCGGATGGAACCACGAGTAAGTATTCGCGACATTGTGCAGGCCAGGCTGCTCGGTTTTGGTTTGCCACAACAGGCCGGTGGCTTCATCGGATACGCATCGTTCGTTACCGGCCTCAATGACAACAAACCGGATGCCATCTTCTTCCGGAGAACTCGCGTCATCGCAGCCGACGAGCATCATGCACGACATCAGGGACAGGGAAATGAGCGCTTTCATGGCGTGGAGCTTACCGTAACTCACAGGGATGTACGGCTCGGATCGCCATCAATGCCCTAGGTATTTTCCGTAGTACTGCCAGCGGTCGGCGAGGAATAGGGTAAGCGCTGTGTTTCTGCAACCAATGACTGGGGATCACTGGCAATGAATGACGAAACGACCAACACGCAGGCGTCCGAACCCCTGCCAACCATGCAACGCATTCTCGAAAACCCGTTTATTCTCTTGTTCATCGGCGTGTTATTCCCGGCGGTTTTCTACATTATTTGGGGAATCGTCGAGATCGTAAATATTCCCATCGCACCCTGAAGCGGACTCGCAAAGGAAAAGGTGAGCTATGAGCGCCATTCAACCGCCTGCTGAGATCGTTTGGTGGAAGCAGCCGCTCGACCGCGTCGAGGGGACCTGGATCATGATCGCACTGGTCTGGTCTTTATTCATGTTTTTCATGATGCCGTTCTGGCACGTATACGGAAAACAGAATCTTTCCAGTGAGGCTTACAAGACTACACCGCAAGCCTATATGGCGAAAACGCAGGCCATGGTGGATCAATACACGATACGAAAAGAAACGGCGATGCAACTGCCGGTAGTCAAGCCGCCGCCGGGCAGCGACGTCTACCTGCTGGGGCGTCTCTGGCAATGGTGGCCGTTGCTCGAGCTGGAAAAGGGCCAGACTTACCGCCTTCACATCTCGTCGATGGACTGGCAGCACGGATTCTCTTTGCAGCCCATAAACATCAACACACAGATCCTTCCGGGTTATGAAATGGTTTTGACCATTACACCGGATACGGATGGCGAACAAACCATTATCTGTAACGAATTTTGCGGCATTGGCCATCACAACATGGTCGGCAAAATTTACGTGACGGAGAGCGGACAATGAGCAAAGAATTGTACCGAACCTGCCCGGAATCCGGACTGCAGTTTCACCGTCCCGCCGAGCGCCTGATGAAGGCACATGCTGTTCTCGCCGTCGTCATACTGTTGTTGGGGGGCATCGCGGCAATCGGGGTCACCCTGACGCGTTGGCCGGCCGTTCACCTGCTGCCGGCGGATCGCTTTTATCAGCTGTTGACGTTTCATGGTGTGAACATGCTGCTTTACTGGATGATCCTGTTCGAGATCGCGATCTTGTATTTCTGTTCGTCGACACTGCTCAGATGTCGGATTGCAGCGCCGAAAATCGCATGGTTTGGATTCGCACTGATGGTTTTGGGTATCATCATCAACAATGCTGCAATCCTGAACGGCGACGCATCCGTAATGATGACCTCGTACGTACCGATGCCGGCAAATCCTAATTTCTACCTGGGGTTGATCCTGTTCGCGGTCGGGGCACTGATCGGCTGCTTTATCTTTTTTGCCACACTGGTTGTTGCGAAAGACGAAAACACCTACGAGGGCTCAATTCCACTGGTTACCTTCGGTGCACTGACCGCTTGCATTATTGCGGTTTTCACCATTGCCTCGGGTGCCATCGTCCTGGTCCCTACCTGGCTGTGGTCTCTCGGGCTGGTTAACAACATCGATGCCGCCATGTATCGCGTTGTCTGGTGGGCGCTTGGGCACTCGTCACAGCAGATCAATGTCGCGGCGCATGTCTCGGTCTGGTACGCGATCGCAGCGATTGTATTTGGTGCGCGGCCGATGTCGGAAAAAGTTAGCCGTACAGCATTCTTTCTCTACATCGCTTTCCTGCAACTCGCGAGCGCCCATCACATCCTGGTCGACCCCGGCCTCAGTGCGGAATGGAAGATATTCAATACCAGCTATGCCATGTATCTCGCGGTACTCGCGAGTATGGTCCACGGGCTGACGGTGCCGGGCTCAATCGAGGTGGCGCAACGCACCAAGGGATTCACCAACGGACTGTTCCAATGGCTGCGCAAGGCTCCGTGGGGCAATCCGGTTTTTTCGGGCATGTTTATTTCACTGGTCGGCTTTGGCTTTCTCGGCGGTATTTCCGGCGTCGTTATGGGCACCGAGCAAATCAATATCATCATTCACAATACGATTTATGTACCGGGGCACTTTCACGCTACTGTTGTAATCGGCTCGACCCTGGCGTTTATGTCACTCACCTATTTCCTGATTCCGACCTTGTTCCGTAAGCAGGTCGCGTTTCCTGGAATTGCGAAATTACAGCCGTACATTTTCGGCATCGGCATGTCAGTTTTTGCACTGGCGATGATGGGTGCCGGCACCTTGGGTGTTGAGCGTCGCCACTGGGACATGGCTTTTACCAATGCACCGCTGGGGTTTGACTATCCGGCCAGTGCTTACACATTGATGGGCATAGTCGGGGTTTCGGGCGTCGTCGCAATTATCGGCGGCGCGATGTACATACTCGTTACTGTCGTTTCAGTATTTTTTGGCAAACCGGTTGGCTCCGAGTCGAGCTTCGGCTTTACGTCGTCTCGCTTGACAAGAGCCGAGCCTGTAGTCGTACCGCAAGGTGGTCACGAGGCCGCAGGAAAATGGGGATTGGCTGCACCGGGAACGTTTGTATTGGCGATATTTTTCCTGCTGATATTTATCCTGTACTACGCCGTAAACTGGAAATACCTGGCATCGGTCTGGCCCCTGTCGTAACTCCCCCCATTGCGAGAGGAAAGGGCCTGAAATGTGGCGCGGGCGCAAGCCCGCTCACTTCCATATTGCTCGACTAGACTATGAAACATGCGCTCATTCATATTCTGCTCTTGCTGGTAGTAGTCGTGACTGCGATTGCGAGTGGCGAAGAAACCGATCGCTACGACCCGGACAAGGCACTGCAGCTGTCGCAACAGGCGATCGGTAATTCAATTGGCGACTATCCACTGACTGACCAGTACGGGCAAACCGTATATTTGAAGTCGGATTTCGCCGGCAGACCGGTCGTTGTCAGCCTGATTTTCACCTCCTGTCATCATGTTTGCCCGGCTACGACCAAGCACCTGGCCAAGTCTGTAGAAGCAGCAAGGGAGGCGCTGGGTGAAGACAGTTTTGACGTCATTACGATTGGATTTGATGTTGCGAATGACACGCCGCAGGCAATGGCAGCTTTCGCAAGGCGACAAAATGTTAATGACGAGAACTGGCGATTTCTGAGTGCATCGGCCGAGACAATTGAACAGATTAGCCAGGATCTGGGTTTCATTTTTTTTGCGACGCCGCGAGGCTTTGATCACATCAACCAATCCAGCGTTATTAACCGCGATGGCAAAGTCTACAGCCAGGTCTATGGCGTCACCTTCGAGTTGCCATGGCTGGTTGAGCCACTAAAAGAAATCGTGTTTAACCGGCCGTCCAGCGCCGGGCACCTGTTCTCGGGATTGGTTGACCGCGTAAAACTGTTTTGTACCGTATTCGATCCAACGACGGGGCGGTACCGATTTGATAACTCACTGTTTGTGCAGATCGGTGTCGGCGCAAGTATGATTCTTGCCATATTGATTTATCTCGCGAACGAAGCATTCAAGGCCCGACGAGCGCGCAAACGGCAATGATCGAGCGTGCGCACAGGCTCGGTCGGGGACTGCTTGGCGTAATCCGCTACCCGCTGGCGCGCGCTGTCGATAGTCATGCGAATCCGCTCAATCACCTTGGTGCGCTAACGATTTTTTTCTTCTGGATAGTGCTCGTTAGCGGTATCTGGTTACTGATCTTTTTCCGCACCAGCGTGTCCGGCGCATTCGAATCGGTTGAATACCTGACTCACGAGCAGTGGTATCTCGGTGGCGTCATGCGCAGTCTGCATCGTTATGCATCAGACGCCGCAATAGTGACGATTCTCGTGCACATCATAAAAGAATTTGTTTTCAATCATTACCGCCGCAAGCGCTGGTTCACCTGGGTGACCGGTGTACCGCTGGTCTGGATGGTGTTCCCGCTTGGTATTACAGGTTACTGGTTGGTGTGGGACGAGCTCGCTCAGTATGTTGCGATCAGCTCGGCTGAGTTAATTGATCGCATCCCGGTGTTTACGGACTCGATGGCAGGAAACTTTCTTAGCAGCGAATTGTTGTCAGATCGCTTTTTCACATTGATGGCTTTCTTGCATCTCATTGGATTGCCGATATTCCTGGTGTTTGGCATTTGGCTGCATGTTTTTCGCCTGACCAGTCCCAGAATCAATCCGCCACGGCGCATGATGGCCGCAACGTTGCTGAGTCTCTTGCTGCTGTCGGTTGTGTTTCCAGCCGTGAGTCATGAGCAAGCAGACCTTGCCATGTCACCGACCGTGTTACGGCTCGACTGGTTTTATTTGCATCTATATCCGCTCATCCAGTTGACGTCGCCGGGTTGGGTGTGGGTCATGCTGATCGTAACCAGCGGTATCATTATCGTTGCCCCATGGGCACCGCGACAACAGCCTGAATCGCCGGCACTGGTGGCGCTGGACTTCTGCAACGGCTGTCAGCGGTGTGTCGACGATTGTCCATTCGGGGCGGTGGAGATGGTGCCGCGTACTGACGGTACCAACTATTCTCACCAGGCCGCTGTCGTTCCAGACCTGTGTGTAAGTTGCGGAATTTGCGTCGGTGCCTGCCCGACGGCTACGCCGTTTCGCTCAAGGGGTGAGCTTATTCCCGGCATCGATCTCCCCGACAGCACTGCGGCAAATATGCGTAATGCGATCGTAGCGGCGGGCAAGGAATGCGCGGTGCCGCGAATTCTCGCCATCGGCTGTAGCGATGACGATGGATTACTCAAACTGCAGGCTGCAGGTATTCATACCGTCTCTGTAAAGTGCATGGGCCAACTGCAGCCTTCATTCATCGATTTTGCATTAAGCCGCAATCATGCTGATGGCGTGTTATTGCTCGGCTGCCAGGACGGTAGCTGTTCCTATCGCTTCGGCCTGGACTGGACGACACAGCGCCTGAACCGCACTCGCGACCCGATGATTCGCAAACGAGTGGACCTTTCGCGTGTGGCGTTGGCCTGGCAAGCCCCATGGAACGATTGTGGAAATGCAGTCGAAACCTATCGGGCGTTCGAGCGAGAGCTGTCAAAATGAAACTTATGCTCGAAATTGGGATGTACGCCGTATTCGCACTATTTGTCGGGGTATTCTCGGTCTGGCCACCGTATCAACTCCTTGAAGATAATCGGGCGATCATATCGCTAGTTTTTTCTCACGCCGGTGAGCGCATCGGTGACTGCCGGATGCTTACGCAAGACGAACTGAACGAGTTACCGCCTAATATGCGTACAGTCAACGACTGTCCACGCGAGCGTCACCCGGTCCGGGTCGATTTGCACCTCGATACAAACGTGCTTTACGCGGAGTCCCTGGCACCGAGCGGAATCTGGGCTGACGGCAAATCCAATATATACAAACGTATTGAGGTTGATTCCGGTGTGCATAGAATATTCGTTGGAATCAACGACAGTGGCAGCGACGGCTTCGATTACACTCATACAGTGACCGTCGATCTTGCTGCGGGCCGCAATCTCATCGTGCAATTCGGTGAGGAACAACATCAGATCCTGATTCGGTGATCGATATGAATTTTCTGCAATGGAAACCGGAATACAGTGTGGGGATCGAGTCAGTCGACGACGAGCACCGTGAAATGATTGAATTGATTAACGACGTTTATAAGGAAATGGGCAGCGAACCGGATGTTGCGCGAATCGAGTCTTTCCTGGGCGACATTTTCAGCGCTATATCAGGCCATTTTGCGCTGGAGGAACGGATGATGAAGAATGCCGCCTACGTGGAGTACGCTGCGCATAAGGAAGATCACGAAGAATTGCTGGATCAAATACGTGACCTGATGGACGAATATGCGAACGATACGGAGGCTGGTGCCAGAAGACTGGAAAAGAACCTGTCTGACTGGTTCGCGCGGCACTTCTCGACGTTCGACGCGCGACTTCACGATAAGCTCGGTCACTAGCTACTGCTGAGTAGTGTTTGCAGTATCCGGAATGAAATCAGGGCCAGGCTCAGAAAAATAATAAAAAAGGCAATCTGCCGTTGCGGCAGGATGCTGCCGCGCCGTGCTTCGATCTGGCGGATGACCCAGTCCGAAACAAGGTAAATGACCACCGCGTTCAGGGTAAAAAGGAGAATTTCCATTATCCGCTTTCTCTTCCTCGAATGGACCGATAAGCAACCACCAGGAACAGCACGCCGCCGACGACACTGATGAGCCCGCCGAGGCCCATCAGACCCATGCCTGCGGTCTGACTGATGCCGTCCAGCCCTTGCGCAACACCGGCGGTTTTTCGCTGTACACCGTAGCCGCCGCTCCAGGCGAGGCCGATTACGTGCATTAACTGGCCACCGCCGTAGAGAAACGGTTGCCAGGTTGCCATGCGCTCTGGCAGTGCGCCGAAACCGAGTCGCGGCAACAGGTAATAGGTCAGGCCCATAAATGCGATCGTAACGCCGACTGTCGCGCCGTGATAATGCGCCGGGATGACTATATCGAGTCCGGCGATCATGAACCCCAGAATTCCGCCGCACGCAAACAGGCCTAATGAGCTCACCAACGCGGCGCGCAGGTAACGCCCTTCGCCAATCGGTGTGTCAGCGCGCCAAAGGCTGGCAGCAACGGCCAGACCCAGTGGCAGGCAAGACAAGCCGCCGTATTTCATGAGTTCGGTAAACGCGAGTCGGTGCCCTGCAGTGACGATGTCGTGAGCGGCATACAGAAACGGGACGGTGATAACGGGCAAAGCGAGAAATACCAGGAACACCAGTGTCAACCGCGGCGTAAGCTCGAAGCGGCAGCCACTTGCGGTCGCCAGGACGACCCAAGCGATCATCATCAGGAGCGTGTAGCTGAACTGCACAACGTGTCCGCCGCCCCAGAACAGGAACTCAAAATAAACTTGCCCGTCAATATCGCCCGGTAGCGCGAGCCAGGACGCCAGGACAGACAGCAGCGCAAGCGCCGTCAGAACCGTTGACAATGCGATCCCGACCCGAAGTGCATCGGTCCCTGTCAGGCGATGGTGTAACGGTGGCCAGCTAGTTGCAGTTCGAAGCAGGTGACTGCATATGCCGGCGATAAACATCGTCAGCCCGGTGTAAAAAAGGGGGCTGCGCAAAACGGGGACGTAATTGTTCATCAGCGGATCGCCAGCGCCGAGGAACGGGCAAATAATAATAACTACAGTGCCGATTGCGGCCAGAATAAATGACACGAAGTCCCACCGCGCATTATCGCGGGATGCAAGTAAGCTCCAGCTCACAGCAGACATCGCCAGCAACCAGATAAGCACCGACAACGTGACGTGAATGACCAGCGCGATACGAAAAAAGTCCAGAAACGGGATCAGGTTTTGAACGAATGGCGTTCGAGCAAGCACCAGCAGGATTGAGAAGACGCCGGCGGCGATCAGTGAAACAAGTGCCAGCAACAACCAGGCTGCGATTGATCGTTGCTTCGAAATGCTACCCACCGGCAGCTCATACGACACAGAATCGAGGTGGTGGGACATGGTCTCGCCAGTTCCAAAAACCCGCTAACGCTACAGCCCGGGAGCTGTGCACGTCAATGCGTGATAACCTCAATCCATGCGAATTTCCGACTGTAACAACATCATGGATTTTCGTCGCCTGGCACGGCGAAATCTGCCGTCACCGGTGTTCAATTACCTTGATGGTGGTGCGGACGATGAATGGACATTGCGTCGCAATTCCGCGGCGTTTGATGACTACGAAATCCTTCCCGCCCAATTGTCGGATGTTAGTCAAATCGATATGCGGTCACGACTGTTTGGTGAGGACGTTGACTGGCCAGTCATGTTGTCGCCCACCGGCGCATCCAAACTATTCCATCCGCAGGGTGAGCCGGCGGTCGTCAGGGCGGCCGAGGCCTTCGGTATGGCCTATGGCTTGTCGACGCTCGCAACCACGACGATCGAGGATGTCGCTGCAGTCGCCAACTGCCCGAAGCTGTTCCAGCTTTATATACTCAAAGACCGTGGCGTATCGGCGCAGCTGGTCCGGCGTTGCAAGGATGCAGGATACAAGGCGCTGTGCCTGACAGTGGATACGCCGGTCCCCGGCAATCGCGAACGCGACGCTGTCTACGGATTTTCTTCGGGGCGGCTGCGGGCTCGGGCGATACCCAGCTGGATTCGGCACGCAGGCTGGTTGTACCGCGCCCTGCTGAAGAAAGATATGGAAATGGTCAATCTTGCGACCAGCGATCGCCCGTCCGAATTCGAGGACATGAGCTTGCTCGAATACTTCGATGCGCAGCTGGATCGTTCCCTGACGTGGAAAGACGTCGAGTGGCTGGCGTCATTGTGGGACGGCCCGCTGGTGATCAAAGGCGTGCAGACAGTGGCTGATTGCCGCCAGGCTGTGAATGCCGGCGCGACCGCTGTGATGATTTCCAATCATGGTGGCCGCCAGCTTGAATCCGCCCCGGCCCCGGTCGACTGCATTGCCGATATTGCCGATGCATTGCATGACAAGCTCGAAATCATTTGCGATGGCGGTGTGCGCCGCGGTACTCATATCGTCAAGGCGCTGGCTTTGGGGGCCAGTGCCTGCAGTATCGGGCGCGGATACCTGTATCCGCTGGCGGCCGGCGGCGAAGCGGGTATCGTCAAAGCCTTGACCCTGTTGCGCGCGGAACTCGAGCGGTCGTTGGCCTTGATGGGCTGCGATTCGATCGCTAAGCTCAGTGCAAGCTTTGTTAGACGCCGGGACGGCCTTCGTTGATCGGATGGATAGATTATCGAGGCAGGTGCCGGATTCAAGGCAGGACGACCAACTGTTTGTGGGGGTCTTGCCGCTGCGCCGGGGAGCGCAGTTTTTCGGCCGTTTATGCGGTAGTTCTGTTACGAGGTAGAGTATGTCAGGCGAAAGAGTTGAGGGAACCGTCAAGTGGTTCAACGATGATAAGGGATTTGGATTCATTGAACGGGAAGGGGGGCAGGACGTTTTCGTTCACCACACCGCGATCCAGATGGAAGGTTTTAAATCGCTGAAAGAAGGCCAGAAGGTCTCGATGGAAGTTACCCAGGGCCAAAAGGGTCCCCAGGCAGAGAACGTCATCGCCGAATAGCTTTGCTAGGCACCTTTGATGCCGTCGTTGATCAATTTTAGTGCAACGACAAACAACATGATGTAGGCGATCCGGAAGAACAGCCGGTCGGACACCCGCTTGTGCAGGAAGATGCCAAGCGCGACGCCGATGGGTCCGAACGGTGCCAGGATCAGTGATGCAGTGAGGTTGTCGGTCGAGAGCTGGCCAAGCCAGCCATAGGGCACGAGCTTGACGTAATTCACGGTCGTAAAAAACACTGCAGCGGTTGCGACGTATTGCGTCCTGTTCAGTGGCCGGCGCAGCAAATACATGCTCAATGGCGGGCCGCCGGAGTGGGCGATAAAACTGGTGAACCCGGCAGCGGCACCCGCCGGTATGCCCGCAAACGTGGCGACGGGCTTACGTTCCGCGGCAGCGTCTCGACGTTTTGCGTACAAGTGATGCGCGATGAATGATAGCGCGACCACGCCGACAATGAGTTTGATGCTCGCGGCGCTGAGGTAGCCGGCCATCAGAGTACCGACGACAATGCCGATCAGCGCGGCCGGCACCAGCATGCGCAACTCGGGCCAGGCCCATTTGCCGCGATATGCCCAGACACTGATGAGATCCATCATGCACAGCACCGGCAATAATATGCCGGCCGCCTGCACCGGCGACATCACGAGTGACATCAGTGGTACTGAAGCGACGCCCAGCGCCCCGCCAAAACCACCTTTCGCAATTCCGAACAGCAATACGGCGGGAATGGAGACGGCGTAGAAATACGGATCGGACAGCAATTTGAGCTCCTGCAGCGTCCGCGGCTTACTGACGGGCGCAATTTCTGATTTAATTGCGTTTCAAATAGCAAGAATACCCTGCCGTGAAGATTCGTATCAGAGACAATTCAATCCGCCTTCGCCTCGAACGTGGCGAAGTAGAGCTAATGCGTGAAAATGGCGTGGTGTCTTCGCAGACCCGATTTCCGGACGGTCGCTGTTTCGGCTATACCGTCGAGAGTACGCCGGCAAGCATCAGTCCGGCCGCATTTTATTCGGAAAACACCATCACGGTTCGGTTGCCGGAAACGGTAGCGCTTGCCTGGGCGACGACCGAGCAGGTGTCGATCGCAGCCGAGCAAATACTCGAAGACGGGCAAAAACTCACGATTCTGGTTGAAAAAGACTTTGCCTGCCTGGTGCCGCGCGACGGTGAGGACGAATCGGATATGTACGCGCACCCGGACAAGGCATCGGCACGCTGCTGATGTCCGTGCCGCGCTACAGTCGGTTCGAACAGCGCACGCTCAAATTTCTTCGCGACCTGAAGGCGAACAACAACCGCGACTGCTTTAATGCCAACAAGGCACGCTACGAAGAAGACGTGCTGGATGTTGCCTTGCGTTTTATTCAATCGATGCAGGAGCCGCTCGCCGATATTTCGCCGCATTTTACCGCTGTGCCAACCCGTGTCGGCGGGTCCCTGATGCGCGTTTATCGCGACACCCGATTTTCCCGCAATAAGCTGCCGTACAAGACCAATATCGGTATCCAGTTTCGGCACGAGCAAGCGAAGGACGTGCATTCACCCGGTTATTATGTGCATATCGAACCGGACGAGGTTTTCATTGGTGCCGGCATGTGGCGGCCCGATGCGGAGCCGTTGCGGCGTATACGCGAGCGGATTGCGGCGCAGCCTGCGGCCTGGACGCGGGCGACCGGGAGTGCCGCATTCAAACGAAATTTCAGCCTCGGTGGAGAGTCTTTACAGCGGCCACCGCGCGGTTTCGATAAGGCACATCCGCTGATCGAAGACATAAAGCGGAAGAGTTTCATTGCAGTGCGGGCGATGACGGTTGAGGATTGTCTCAGGCCGCAATTTCAGCGCAGCGTCGAGGCGGCTTTTAAACAAGCGACGCCTTACATGCAATTCCTGTGCGCTGCGGTGGGCGTCAAATTCTAGTTTGCCTGTGCTCGCCGCAGGTGCTCGACCAGGACTTTCGGGTCCGGCCTGTCGGACAGAGCCTTTGAGAGCTGCGTAAAAACAATGATGCCGTTACGGTCTACGACCAGCGCCGTCGGCCAGACTGTGTCCTCTCCGTACTCTTTCTGGTGATCGGCGGGTACGCCGCCTTCCAGCACGAGGCCGAGTTGCCGCGCGATAGCAAGATCTGCGTCGAGCCAGAAGTCAAACTCAACTTCAAAAAAATCAGCGACGCGGCGCGTCGTTTCCAGTGGCTTTGGTGTGACCAGGATAAGGCGTGCACCCAGGTCGACGATGTCCTTGTAGTGCACACTGAGATCGGCGACCTGCGAACTACAAAACGGGCACCAGCTGCCGCGAACGAACAGCATGACGACAGGACTGCCGTGCAGTTCAGCCGACCGGACCGGGTCACCGTTCTCATCGACTGCGACAAAGTCCGGTAATGGCCTGCCGCGGCGCAATGCCGCAGGTACGGGACGGCCATTGTTGCGCGATCGCGATATCAGAACTACGGCGATGACAATAATCGCCACTACAATCAGAATTGCTGTGATATCCATGGCTCGCAGTATCACTCTGTGTCGGTCATGGACACAAGGGCGGTATTGTGGATACTGGAACGATTCATGAACTCAAACGCACTATTTGCAGGATCCGCAGTGAACAAACCGGGTGACAACAGCATCGCAGGCAACGAGGTTATTCGAGGCAATGTCCTGCCGGAATGGATTGACGTCAACAATCACATGAATGTTGCCTATTATGTGCTCGCTTTCGACATGGCCGTCGATACGTTGTGGGAAACCTTCGGTATCACGCAGGACCATATCAACGTCACCGACAGCTCGACTTTTGCAGTTGAGAGTCACGTTACCTGGCAGCGAGAACTGACCGTTGATGAACCCTATATTATTACCTCGCAATTGCTGGCCTATGACGACAAACGGATTCACCAGTTCATGCGCATGTACCATGCGGAGAAGCAGTTTCTTGCCGCGACGGCCGAATGGATGAATCTTCACGTCGACCTGTCGGTGCGTCGGGTTGCCCCGTGGCCTGCGCAAATATTGCAACGTATTGCAGAATTCGCGGAGCAGCAGCGTGATCGTGAGAAACCACAGGAAGCGGGCAAACGGATGTCAATTGCCAATCCTGTATACCAGGCGCGTGGACTTTAATGGGGCAGCACATTCTCGCCATCGACCAGGGTACGAGCAGCAGTCGCGCGCTAATCTATGATCGCGCTTTTTCGGTTGTCGGCGGGGCGCAGCAGGAATTCGAACAGATCTACCCGCAGCCCGGCTGGGTTGAGCACGACCCGGAAGCGATCTGGGGCTCGGTCGAAGCAGTTTGCAAAAAAGCGCTGTCAGAGTCCGGGCTCTCTGCCACGGAAATCGCGGCGATTGGCATCACCAATCAGCGCGAGACCACACTGCTGTGGGATCGCAACACAGGTGAATGTGTCTACAACGCCATCGTTTGGCAGGATCGGCGCACGGCTGCTTCCTGTCGGGCGTTGCGTAAGCGTGGCTTGCAGGAGACCGTCGCCGCCAAAACAGGATTGCGACTCGATCCGTATTTTTCCGCGACAAAAATTGCGTGGATACTCGAGAACATTGCCGGCGTGCGAGAACGCGCTGCAAAAGGCGAGCTTGCGTTCGGCACAGTCGACTGTTTTCTGCTCTGGCGCCTGAGTGGCGGCGCACGGCATGCGACAGATGCGACTAACGCGTCGCGGACGATGCTGTTCAATATTCACGATCAGCAATGGGACCCTGAATTACTGGAAATCTTCGACATCCCGCAAAGCTTGTTGCCCGACGTTGAGGATTGTGCAGCGGAATTTGGCGTCGCCAGTTGTGAGTGGCTGGAAAAAGATGTGCCGGTTTTGGGTATCGCCGGCGATCAGCAGGCAGCGCTGATCGGGCAGGCCGGCTTGCAACCGGGCATGACCAAGAGTACGTACGGGACCGGTTGTTTCGTTATTGCGAATACCGGGCCCGATGCGCTTACTTCGCAAAACAAGCTGTTGACGACCGTTGCGATGCGCATCGATGGCAACGTGACCTATGGGCTGGAAGGCAGTGTTTTTGTTGCCGGCTCAGCAATACAGTGGCTGCGGGACGAGCTCGGCATTATCGATTCGGCGCAGCAGACGGAAGGCATTGCCCGGCGCACCGGTGTCGTCGACGATATCGTCGTCGTGCCAGCATTCGCGGGTCTGGGGGCACCGTATTGGGACCCGGAGGCGCGTGGCGCCATCCTTGGTCTGACGCGCGGCAGCAGTCGGGAGCAGATTGTAACCGCGACCTTGCAGGCAATCGCTTACCAGACCTGTGACCTCATACAGGCGATGTCAGATGACGGCATCGTGCCAAGCGTCATTCGTGTGGACGGTGGCATGGTCAACAATGACTGGTTCCTGCAATTCCTGGCTGACGTTCTGAATATTGCGGTCGAACGCCCAACAAACGTCGAGTCAACAGTATTGGGGGCTGCCTATCTTGCCGCTTACAAGGCCGGCATTCTGGCGAACGCCGAACAGATAGCGGAGAATTGGCATTGTGAAGCGCGCTTCGATCCGCGCATGCCGGGCGAGCAACGCAATTACCTGTTGGACCAGTGGAAGACGGCGATCAGCCGTATAGCGACGAGCGAGTAAGACATTTGTTAAAAGCACGCCAGAGGATTGGCAAGTACCGTATTTTGAAACGCCTGGCATCCGGGCCGCTGGCCGATGTCTTTCGTGCACAGGACACCATTCAAAACGTCAAGGTAGCTCTCAAGATACCCAAGTCCGATCACAATACGGGCCACGAGGAATTCCTGCACGAGGTCCGGGTTGCGAGCAAATTGCGGCATCCGAATATCCTGACAGTGATGAACGCCAGTTACATTGATGACAGGTTTGTCATTGCAATGGAATTGGGCGACGAGTCGCTGGCAGACCGAATCGAGCGGCGCATTTCCACGGCCAGGGCGCTGGATCTTGCGACTCAGGCACTCGCAGCGATGGCGTTTGCCCATTCGCGCAAAATAATTCACTGCGATATCAAGCCGGAAAACTACATCCTGTTTCCAGGCAATCAATTGAAGCTCGCTGACTTTGGCTTCGCCAAAGTCAATTTGCGTACGCTCAAGGCATCCGGGTCCGGAACCATAGACTACATCGCCCCGGAACAGGCAATGGGCCGCCCGAAATTCCAGTCGGACGTGTTCTCGCTGGGACTCGTTGTCTATCGGCTGTTGTCGGGGCGGTTGCCGGAATGGCCGTTCGAATGGCCGCTGCCCGGTCAGGACAGGCTTGCCGCTCGTGTGCGACCGGAAATTATTGAGGTCCTCAAAAAAGCGATTCAGCTCGATCCGAAATTGCGCTACCCGGATGCAGTGCACATGCATGCGGCATTCGTCAAAGCACAAAGCACCGCGCGCAAGCAAAAACGCTCGCGGCCGGCAAACGGTGCGCGCCGTGGTTCATCGTGGCGCAGGATGCAATGGCGGGAGTTTCAACGGCAGTTCAAGCAGCAACTCGAAACACGTCATAGCTGTCGCCGCTGCGAGGCACCAGTGTCGGAAAGCATGCAATATTGCCCGTGGTGTGGCTTTGACAATCCGTCGCGTGGCTCGGAATCGCGCATGCCATCGAGCTGTCCGCGCTGTGAGCGTGGTGTCAAGAACGACTGGGATTACTGCGCGTGGTGCTATGGGCAGGGATTTGTAGCCGAAAGTAGCCGCACCTATCCAGATAAGCGTTATACCGCTTGTTGCGACAACCAGCGCTGTCGTGGCCCGTTGATGCCGTTCATGCGTTATTGTCCGTGGTGTCGCAAAAAAGTACGGCGTGCCTGGAAGCTGAAGAGCAGCCGACATAGTTGTAAATCCTGTGGATGGGGTATTGCGCGCGAATTCTGGAGCTATTGCGCATGGTGCCGTGAACCGGTCAGACGCGAGTAGCGCAATTAAGTGACGACGAACAAGCAGATTGAAGAGGCATTGGTTCTGGACGGCGCTGTCGAGCCGCACAGTGTCGAAGCCGGTGTCGCGGGCGGCGAGGCCTGTGCATTTACCTGTCGCGATCCGTACAAGGATTCTGAAAACGAAGATACGGTGGCGTTGCTGCCTTATGGGCCAGCCGCGGCAGTGCTGGTCGTTGCCGATGGTGCCGGCGGGCTTCCCGCGGGTAAGCGCGCATCGCTGACGGCCGTTACGACGCTGGCGGCATCGTTGCAGTCGGCGATGGACAAGACGACGTTACTGCGTACAGCGATATTAAACGGCATCGAAGCCGCGAATGACGCCGTGCTGGCACTGGCCAATGGTTCGGCGACCACGATGACCGTGGTGACGCTGGAAGGGCGACTCGCCCGTTCGTATCAGATCGGTGATTCGGAGGCGATCGTGATTGGCCAGCGGGGCCTGGTCAAACTGCAGACGACCGCACATTCACCCACCGGTTTCGCGGTCGAAGCAGGCTTTCTTGAACCGCGCGCGGCGCTACATCACGAAGAGCGGCATCTTGTTTCAAATTTTATCGGCACGAGCGATATGCGAATCGACATTGGTGCGTCAGTTGAACTGGACTTGCGCGATACCATTCTACTGGCGACGGATGGCCTGATGGACAATGTGCACGTGGACGAAATCATTGAAATTGTTCGGAAAGGGCCGCTCAGCCAGGGTGTGCACCGGCTGGTAGGTTTGGCGAGCGACAGAATGCGCACCCCGATCAAGGACGCGCCCAGCAAGCCGGACGATCTGTCACTGATCCTGTTCCGCAAGCCAATAGTCAAGTAATCCTATATTTATCATATGCTTAGCTATCATACCTATAAGCATTCTTTTATCGTACTTGTCAGAATCCGATGATGATGGGGTGTCACCATGAGAGTATTATCATCTATATGCCGGTGTAGCCGCGGGATTGCGGAACTCCGCAGCTGTTTTGGTGCCCAAAGCTTTAGACCCGAACGAGGCCGACAATGATGAATTTTTTAGCTCGCGGCAACACTCGCACGGCGATGGCACGCTCCGGCGTGGCGGTCGCTGTTTCTCTTTTCGTCCTGGGTGGCTGCGGCTCGACCGCGCCGACCTACAATTCCGGCGTCAATCTGCCCGGTGGAGTCAGCATTCCCGGCGGAGGCTCCTCAGGCGGTTCGTCAGGTGGCGGTGAATCGGGCGGCGGTTCCTCTGGCGGTGGGTCCTCCGGCGGTATGGGAATGCCGGGCGGCGGTTCCTCCGGAGGCGGCATGTCCGGTGGCGGCTCATCGGGTGGTGGCATGACGGGCGGTG
>TARA_R110002096_G_scaffold224079_1_pt1 | contig 53811 bp, 33 predicted proteins | sample TARA_R110002096 | Tara Oceans TARA_R110002096 (sample SAMEA4397295) | marine metagenome | biome: Polar Biome; feature: [DCM] deep chlorophyll maximum layer (ENVO:01000326); material: water (ENVO:00002006), including particulate matter (ENVO:01000060) such as... | depth 35 m
CCCGGCAGCGATGCTGCCGGGTCCGAGTCGTGTGTAACCGGGAGGAATGTGACTGACGCGGTACTCCCGAAAGGCGCAGCACTCCCGCCCCGGGTCCGTAATCGTCCGGCGGATCGGATTGTCGGAGTGCATTCCGCCGTTCACGCGGGAACCCGGCTGCCGCACGCGGACGTGGACGGTCCAGGACGCTAGACTCTCGGGGCAGCCCGCGGCTCCCGGAACGCCGTGGACCCATCCCCCCCGTCGGACCCCGACTATGACGCAGGAGACCCCCCTCCAGGTGGATACGACCACGCTCTTGGACCGCATCGCTCTGCGCGCTTTCGTGCAGACGACGGCGATGATCCACCTGGCGAATTCGCGCAAGGACAAGCGGCCCGGCGACCCCAAGGTCGGTGGGCACCCTGCCAGTTGCGCCAGCTCGCTGCACTTCATGACGGCCCTGCATCTCGCGGTTCGCGAGCCCCAGGACTTCGTCTGCTGCAAACCGCACGCGGCGCCGCTGGACCACTCGCTGCACCACCTGGTCGGCATGTTCCGCCACGGGCGTGACGGCGCGTGGTTCACCGACGAGGAAGCGGAAGGCGTGATGGAACGCCTGCGCAAGTTCCCGCAGCCCGGCGCCGAGGACGTGTTCCAGTCCTACCACGCCGAGGCCGACCCCGATTCGTTCCACTTCCTGCCCTCGGGCTCGGTCGGCATCCCGCCGGTCGCGTCGGTCTACCTCGCGCTGGCCTATCGCTACGCGGCGGACCACGGCTGGGAGGTTCCGGAGAACGCGCACTTCTGGTCGATGATGGGCGACTCCGAGTTCCGCGAAGGCTCGCTGCTCGAGGCGATGCCCGACGTCGCCGAACGCCAGCTCGGCAACGTCACCTGGATCGTCGACTACAACCGCCAGAACCTGGACGGCACACGCATCCCGAACGAGCGCGGCCTCGAGGGCGCGGACTGCGATCGCATCGAGCGCACCGCCGTCGCCAACGGCTGGCGTGTCATCCAGCTGCGCCACGGGCCCGCGCGCATCGAAGCGTTCGCCGGCGAGCATGGTGCGGCGTTGAAGGCGATCCTCGAGAAGGGCCTGTCCGACTACGAGTACCAGGTCCTGGCGCTCAAGGGCGACGCGGCTTCGGCGCGCCAGATGATCAGCGAGAAGTCCGCGGATGCCGGCAAGGCGTTGGCTGCCATGCCGGACGAGCAGGTCTTGAAGGTCCTGCTCGATCTCGGTGGACACGACATGGGGTCGATCATCGCCGCCCTCAAGAAGTCCCGCACCGAGCCCGACGTCCCCTACCTGCTGGTGATCCACACGCTCAAGGGTTGGGGCCTGCCGTGCCAGGCGGATCCCTCGAACCACTCGTGGTTGCCCAAGAAGAAGGAGATGATCGAGCTGCTCGAGGCCAACGGCCTGACGTTGGAGCGCCCGTTCGAACGCTTCGCCGCGGACAGTGACGAGGGCCGTTTCCTGGAAGCGCGCAAGGACACGTTCCGCGCAGGCTGGGACGCCCACAACGAACTGCGGGATCGGAACCTCGCGCGCGTGGCCAGCGAGGTCGAAGCCGTCGGCGGTTTGCCCGAGAGCCTCGACATCGACATGTCGCTGTTCCCGATGGCGAACACGCAATGGATGTGGGGCCAGCTCGCCACGAAACTCGTCCGCATCGGGACGCACGGCGACGACCCCAAAGCGGCCGACCTGGGCGCGGGTGAAGAGCGCTGGGTCCCTGCGGCCAAACTGGTGCTCACGATGTCCCCGGACGTCGGAACGTCCACCAACATCTCCCCCGCCATCGACCAGCGCGTCTACGGCCCCGCCGTCAACCTGGGCGAGGTCGAGGACACGTTCGGCGTGACCTACAAGCACCCGGAACTGCACACGACGCAGGATCCGTGGACGCGCCACATCCGCTTCGAGATCGCCGAGGCCAACGCCATGAGCGCGCTCGGCTCGTTCGGCAAGATGGGTTACACGATCGGTGTGCCGCTCGCGCCGGTGATGACGGTCTACGACTTCTTCATCAAGCGCGCGCTCGACCAGCTGTACTACGACCTCTATTGGGGCGCCGAGTTCGTGCTGATGGGCACGCCCGCCGGCGTCACGTTGTCGGCCGAGGGCGCGCAGCACTCGTGGAAGAGCGACATCCAGATCCCGAACCTGATCACCTGGGAACCGATGTTCGCCGTCGAGATGGACTGGATCCTGACCGACGCGCTGCGTCGCCAGGTCGCCCGCGACAACGTCGGTCGCAAGGGCGTGCTGATCCGCGCCGTGACGCGCGGCGTTCCGCAAGCCCACCTGCTCGACAACGTGAGGCGTCAAGCGGCCAGCAAGGCCTCCCAGGTCGGTGCGCTCAAGCCCGCGGGCACCGGCGACGACTGGGGCCAGGCCACCGACGAGTCCACGGTCGCGCCGTTGCCGGACGAGGTCCTGCTGGCGCAGCTCAAGCAACACAGTCTGGCGGGTGGCTACAAGCTGATCGACTGGACCGGCTACGAGGGCTTCGAGCCCGGCGACAACGTCGTCAACGTGTTCGCCATGGGCTCGCTCGCCACCGAAGCTATCGCGGCCAGCGAGATGCTGCTCGACCGCGGCGTGTTCGCCAACGTCATCATCGTCTCGTCGCCGGAACTGCTCCTGGGCATCCTCGGCGAGCAGTCGGACTACACGCACCTGCGCGAGACGCTCGGCATCAACGGCGACCTGTACGCCGTACAAGGTGCCGGATCCAGCGAAGCGGGCATGGTCAGCTTGGCCGGTCGCCGCGTGCCCTGCGTCGCGGTCTGTGACGGCGAAGCCGGATTGCTCGACAACATCGGTTCGATCGTCGGGGTCAAGCAACGCACGCTGGCGGTTCGCCGCTTCAGCAAGTGCGGGCGACCCGACGAGGTGTTCGGCTACCAGGGCCTCGACGCGGACGCGATCGTGCAGGCCTGCGGTCGTTCGTTGGCCGAGACGGCCCTCGAGGATCTGGTGGTGCCGCGGGACCTGCTGGAACGGCTGGCGAATCGTCAGCCTCCGACCGTGCGCGACTGGCGCGCCCTGTGGCCGGACGCCTGACCGCGCCCCCGGTCCTCGCTCGTACCTCGCATGTCCCACGACACCAGGCTCCCGGACGATCCCGCTCCGTTTCCGCCCTTCGGCGTGAACAAGCGGGAGCAGGTCTACGATTCCCCGTGGTGCGGGCTGCGGCGTGACGAGGTCGTGCTGCCCAACGGCGATCCCCAGGAGTACCACGTCTTCGAGATCTCGAACGCGGTGGCGGTCGTGCCGATCACGCGCGAGGGTGAGTTCGTGCTGGTCGGCCAGTACCGCTACACGCATGGCGCGACGCAATGGGAGGTGCCCGCGGGTCGCCTCGAGGACGGGGAAGCCCCCCAGACCGGAGCGCTCCGCGAACTGCGCGAGGAAACCGGCTACGCACCGGACCGCATGGTCGAGTTGCCCGGCTTCTATCCGACGGGCGGCATCAGCGCCCACTACGCGCACGCCTACTGCGCGCTCGACTGCGACCTCGTCGGGGAACTGCAGCTGGAAGCCTCCGAACAGCTCATCGTCCGCACGTTCCCGCGCACCCAGGTCGAGGGGTTGCTGGATGCGGGACGTTTCGCCGACGGGTTCACCGCGCTCTCGATCGCATACGCCTTGCGCATCGTCCCGGAGCTGGCATGACCGGCAACGCCAAGCGCTTCAAGGTGCGGCAACGCCTCGGGCAGTACCGCATCGAGAGCTGCCTCGCCGTCGGCGGGTTCGCCGAGGTGTATCGCGCGTACGACACGGTTCTGGGCCGGCGCGTCGCGCTGAAGATCCCGCTCGACCACTTGAGCGGCCAGGACATGCAGGCGGCCTTTCAGACGGAAGCACGCATCGCCGGCGGCCTGGACCACCCGAACATCCTGCCGGTCAGCCACGCGGCCAAGATCGACGGCCGCTTCCTGATCGTGACGCCGCTCGGCAAGGAGAGCTTGGCCGATCGCCTCGAGCGCCGGGTCGGTCGCCCCTTCACGCTCGAGGTCGTCGAGCAGTTGCTCGAAGCGCTGGCCTACGCCCACGGCAAGAAAGTCATCCACTGTGATGTGAAGCCCGAGAACATTCTCTTGTTCGACGACGGCCTGGTGCGCTTGGCCGACTTCGGTCTCGCCCGCTTGGCGAACCGCACGGTCAACGCTTCCGGGTCCGGCACGCTCGGCTACATGGCGCCCGAACAGGCGCTCGGCAAGCCGTCGCCGCGCTCGGACGTGTTCAGCGCGGGCATGATCCTGTGGCGCATGATGGCGGGCGACATCCCGGAGTGGCCGTTCCACGCGCCCTATCCCGGAACCGCCCGCGCACGTCGGGGCTTCAGTTCGGCGATGGTCGACCTGGCGCACCGCTCCACGGACGTCGAACCGCGCTTTCGATTCGCCGACGCGCGCACGATGCTGCAGGCCTTCCGCCGCGTTCGCGCTCAGGCGGTCAAGAAGACTCGGAGCGCACGATGAGTGGCAACCTCTTCCTCGCCTGTCACCACGAGGCGCCGGTCGCGGTCGACCTCCCGATCGGCCAAGTCGTCGTCGTTTCGCGCCGTGGACCCGCCAAGAAGGTCAACCAGGACGGCGCCCTCGTGCTCGAGTTGAACGGCGTGCTGGTCCTGGCCGTGGCCGATGGCATGGGAGGTCACGCCGACGGGGAACAGGCCTCGCGCCTGGCCCTCGCATCCCTGTCCTCCTCGATCGCCCAGGCCCTGGAGGCGGGCGACGAACTGCGCACGGGCATCCTCGACGGATTCGAGGCCGCCCACGACGCCGTCGAGAGCATCGGCACCGGCGCGGGCACCACGCTCGCCGTCGCCAGCATCGACCACGGCACCGCGCGCGCGATCCACGCCGGGGACTCGTCGGTGCTGCTCACCGGACAACGGGGCAGCCTCAAGTTCCAGACCGTGGATCACTCCCCCACGGGCTACGCCGTGCAAGCGGGGATGATGGAGGAACGCGAAGCGCTGGAACACGCCGAGCGCCACGTCGTCCTGTCGGCCCTGGGGCACGCGGGGCTGCGCATCGACGTCGGCTCGGAACACGACATCGCCGCACGTGACACGTTGGTGCTCGCGAGCGACGGCCTGACCGACAACCTGACCACGGCCGAGATCATCGAGATCGCACGCAAGGGTCCGTTGCTGGAAGCCGCCGAGAGGTTGGTCGAGTTCGCCGAGGCGCGCATGGCGGGTCTGGACGATCCTACGATCGGCAAGCCGGACGACCTGACGATCGTGCTGTTCCGGCGCACGTAACGTCGAATCGGGAGTACGGCGGTACTCCCGATTGACGCCGTACTCCCGATTCGACGTTACGTGCGCGAAGTCGCTGTGCCGAACGCCAGATCGACCAGACGTTGCTGCTCGGCCTGGTGACGGCGGTGCGATCCGGTCGCGGGGCTCGAGGACTCGGTCCGTCCGGCATAGCGCAACGGACGGCCCAGGTCGTGGAAGCGTTGCAGCACGAACGTCCACGCGCCCATGTTGCGCGGCTCCTCCTGGACCCACACGACCTCGGGGTTCTCGTACTTCGCCAGTTCGCGCAGGAGGACCTCGCGCGGGAACGGATAGATCTGCTCGAGGCGCAGAATCGTCGTGTCCTGGATGCCGTGCTCGCTGCGATGCGCGTCGAGGTCGTAGTAGACCTTGCCCGAACACAGCAGGACGCGCTTCACGGCGGACGGCTCGATCACGTCCTCGGTGATGACCTCGCGGAAGTGCCCGGTCGCCAAGTCACCGACCTCGCTGGCCGCACGCTTGTCGCGCAACAGGGCTTTCGGTGTGAACACGACGAGCGGAGCCGGTTGACCGATCATCACGTGGCGTCGCAAGAGGTGGAAGATCTGGGCGGTCGTCGTGCAGTTCGCGACGATCAGGTTCCCCGCGGAACAGGCCGCGAGGAATCGCTCGGGACGGGCGCTCGAATGCTCCGGTCCTTGACCGTCGTAGCCGTGCGGCAGCAGCATCACGAGACCGGAGGTCTGATGCCACTTGGCTTGCCCCGACACGATGAACTGATCGATCTGGATCTGCGCGCCGTTGACGAAATCGCCGAACTGCGCCTCCCAGACGACGAGGGCTTCGGGACGTGCCACCGAGTACCCGTACTCGTATCCGAGCACGGCCTCCTCGCTGAGCAGGGAGTCCCAGACCTCGAACTGCGTGGCGCCGTTCGTGAGAGCGCGCAGGGGCACGTGCTCCTCCTCGGTCACCTGATCGCGGATCACGGCATGGCGATGGCTGAACGTGCCGCGGCCGGAGTCCTGGCCCGAGATGCGGATCGGAACGCCGTCCTGGAGTAGCGTGCCCAGCGCGAGTGCCTCGGCACACCCCCAGTCCAGACCCTGCTCGCCCCGCACCATGCGCTCGCGGCGACGCAGCTGGCGCAACAGGTTCGGATGCGCGACGAAATCGACCGGCAGCGCGTTCAACGAATCGATGACGTCGACCAAGCGATCGACGGGCACGGCTGTGCCGATCGACTGATCCGCTGCGTAGTCCGCGGGGTCGTCGAAGTCGAGGTCCATGACATCGTCCGGAGCCAGCTCGGGCAGCGGGGTCGCCTTCTGCTCCTCGAGCGCACGTCGCAACTCCGCTTCGTGCGCGCTGGTGAGTTGCGCGCCCCGGTCGGCATCGATCACGCCACGGCGCACCAGGAGGCCGACGTAGTTCTCGCGCGGCGTCGGGTGATGCGCGATGCGGCCGTACAGAACGGGCTGGGTGTACGCGGGCTCGTCGCCCTCGTTGTGACCCCAGCGCCGGTAACAGACCATGTCGATGACCGCGTCGCCGCCGAACTCCATGCGGTAGTCGACCGCGACGCGCGCGGCACGCAGCACGGACTCGGGGAAGTCTCCGTTCGCGTGCAGCACGGGCGCCTCGACGCCCTTGGCCACATCGGTGCAGAACTTGGTCGAGCGCAGGTCCTTGGGACCCGCGGTGAACCCGATCTGATTGTTCACGACGAGGTGAACGGTGCCATGCACACCATAGGCGCGCAGTTCGGACATGTTGAACGTCTCGGCCACGACGCCCTGACCACTGAATGCGGCGTCGCCGTGGATCAGGACGGCGAGGACGCGCGGACGCTCCTCGGTCGGGCGCTGGTCCTGCAACGCGCGCACCTCGCCGCCGACGACCGGATCGACGGCCTCGAGGTGACTCGGGTTGGCGGACAGGCGCACGTGGACGGACTTCCCGTCGGGCGTGGTGTACGTGCCCTCCTGGCCCAAGTGGTACTTCACGTCGCCCGCGCCCTCTTGCGACCACGGCAACAGCACGGCCTCGAACTCGCGGAAGAGGTCCTGGTGCGACTTCCCCATGATGTTGGCGAGCACGTTCAACCGACCGCGATGCGCCATGCCGATGACGACCCGATCGACGCCATGGTGGGCTGCGCGATCGAGCACTTCGGCCAGCGCCGGGATCAACGTGTCCCCACCTTCGAGCGAGAAGCGCTTGTTGCCGACGTAACGGGTCGCCAGGAAGCGCTCGAAGTGTTCGGCGCGCGACAGGCGGTCCAGGATCCGCATCCGATGCGGTTCATCGAACTCGAACTGGCGCTCCTGCTCCTCGATCCGCGACCGCATCCAGTGCTTGCGTTCGCGGTCCGTGATGTGCATGTACTCGACCGTCCAGCGGCGGCAATAGGCCCGTCGCAGGCTGGCCAGGATCTCGCGCAGCGTCATGCGCGAGCGCACGTCGACGCCGCCCGCCAGGAAGGTGCGATCCAGGTCCCAAACGGTGAATCCGTAGCTCGCCGGATCGAGCGACTCCTCGAAGTGCGGCTTGTACCCGAGCGGATCAAGGTCGGCGATCTGGTGGCCCCGCGAACGGTAAGCATTGATCAACTGCCAGATCTTGGCCTGCACCTCACCCTCGTCGCGCTCGGTCGTCGAGCGCAGGTCGCTGCCCGCGCGGGCGGGCGTCCACGACACGCGGAACGCGCTGAAGATGTCGTCGTAGAACCCATCGGCACCCTGCAGCAAGGCATCGATCCGTTTCAACAACATGCCCGACTCGGCACCCTGCACGACGCGATGGTCGTAAGTGCTGGTCAAGGTGGTGACCGGGCCCAGAGCGAGTTGCGCAAGTCGGTCGGCCGCCATGCCGGCCATCTCGGGCGGCACGCCGATCGAACCGGCGGCGATGATCAGACCTTGACCGGGCATCAAACGCGGCACGCTCATCGAGGTGCCGAAGCCGCCGGGGTTGGTCAGCGTGCAGGTCGTTCCGCGGAAGTCCTGTTGCGTCAGTTGACCTTCGCGACCGCGCGCGACCAGATCCTCGAACGCTTCGAAGAAGCCACGGAAACCGAGCGTCTCGGCCTTCGGGATGCAAGGCACGACGAGCGAGCGGCCGTTCGGTCCGGGGACGTCGATGGCGATGCCCAGGCCGACGTGTTCGGGCACGCGGCGGTGCGGCTTGCCGTCCTTCTCGAGGAACGAGCTTTGCACGCGCGGCATCTCTCCGACCGCGCGCACCAACGCCCAGGCGAGCAGGTGCGTGAAGCTGGCCTTGCCGTAGGCGCGCACGAGCAGGTGCTCGTTCAGCAGACTGCGGTTCTCGGTCAGGACCTTGGCCGACATCGTCCGCACCGAGGTGGCGACCGGAATCGACAGGCTGGCCTCCATGTTCGCCGCGATGCGACCGGCGATGCCCTTGAGGCGTTCGAGTTCGGGGTCCTCGTCCACCGGCACGTCCGCAACGGGTTCAGGTGCCTGGGCGAAGCGTTCGAAGACGCGGCGCCAGGACGTCTCGACGGCGCCGGGATCCTCACGCCAGGACTCGAAGAGCGCCTGGACGTAGCCCGCGTTGACACCGTACTCCTGTTCGAAATCGATCGACATGCTGATGGTTCCTGGTGCCGGGGTCCCTCGGCCAAAAGGGTCGGATTCGCGTTTGCGGAACCCCGAGCCGCGAGCGTACCCAGGGCACGGGTGGCCGCACGCGGTGGGGCCCGGGAAACCTGCGCCAGACCCCGATTCGGGGACGCCCTGGCGCCTCGGAGGCTCAGTTCCCGGCCAGGTCGAGCAGCCCGTTCACGAGCGGCTCGAAGGCCGCCGCATCGACGGCGACCGTCCAAGGGGCGCTGCCCTTCGACACGGGGATCCGACCGTCCGCCCTGGGTGCCCCGAAGCGCAGGACCTCGGTCCCGATCCCCTCCAAATCGATCTCGAACCGCAACAGGTCCGCGCCGTCCTCGGGCAGGGGCTCGGCGGCGATCACGCCGGTGTGGAAGAGCTGATTCAGTCGCACGAGCACGCCCCGCTCGACCTTGTCCGTGGACAGAACGGTTTCGGCCGGCGTCACCCACGGGCGCACGCTGGACGTGCGGTTGCGCCGGACGACGACCTCGACGGGCAGGGCCTGGCCGCTCGCACGGAAGCCTTGCACGGAAGCGGACGAAGGGATGCGTACCAGGGTCGTGTCCAGGAACGCCGCCATCGCGGTCGGCCACGGACGCGTCGAGGGCATGCGGTAGACCTGGTTCTGATCCGCGCGACGCACGTACGTCGCGGCGCCATCCGGGGCGACCGCGCCTTGCACCAGGCCGGCGATCGTCTGGCCGCGCTCGTCCATCAGGACCAGCAACGTGCCGGAGTCCCCCACGCCGAAGCGATCGTGCTGGGCCGTGTCCTCGCCGACCAGGTCGAGGGTCGAGAGGCTCGCGACCTGGCTGAGGATCGAATCGACCTGCTGCGCGAAGGCGGGATAGCCGTACGCGGCGGGCAGGGACCACGGGGCATCCACGTTCGCGCGCTGGACCTCGAGTGACTCGGCTCCCGGCTTGCTCAACTCGAGGCGCATCACCGTGCGCACGTCCAGTCCATCGACGAGCGAGCCGATCGCGCGCTCGGGACCGAGGTCCTTGCGCAGTCCGATGTCGGCGGCGATCAGACCCGCGAGCGCGAGCAACAACACCACGTTGCGACGGGCGAGCTTCACGCGCTCCTCCGTTGCAGCAAGTTCCACAGGAGGCCGAATCCGATGAGCAGCAACAGGCTGACGCCGACCGGAATCGCCATCGTCAACCAGCGCTGGCGCGCGGCGCGCGCTTCGGCGCCTTCACGCTTCTCGGCGCGTTGACGCAGTTCGGCTTGAGTCCGTTCGATCGGTGCGTTCACCAGGCCTTCGCTCTCGAGTTCCTCTTGCAGGAAATCGCGCAGCGGCCGGTCCTTGGGCACGCGGTTGCGGATCCGGATCAGGTCCTCGCTGCCGGTCAGCCAGTCGAGCACGTTGTCGAACAGTGCGACGTTGGTCGCGGTGATCTGGGACACGCCGAGATTGAAGATCGCATTGCCCGAGGTCGTGACGTCCTGGGCATCGCGCAGCCAATCCGCGTCACCGAACACGACGATCTGCGTCGAACGGGTGCCGCTCTGCACCACTTCGGTCGTGACTTGGATCGGTACGTCATGGCTCCAGGCCGTCAACGGATCGCGCGGCTCGGGCGCGCCACGGTGGAACGGCGTCTTGAACTTGCCCTCCAGGAGACAAGCCAGGACCTGCGGCTGCCCTTGCCCCATCGCGTGCTGCGTCTCGGTGCGCGCACGGATGACGTCCTTCTGCGAGACGGCCACACCGATCAACGGGACCTGTGAGCTGTCCTGCGAGCTCTTCACGAAGTCGGTGCGCTCGATGCCTGCCGGAGGATTCACCTTGCCGATCGGTTGGACCCAACCCATCGCCAGTTCTTGCAGGCCGGAGCTGGGGACGAACGTGTCGTCGAGGCCGTCGGCTTGTACGGCGACGATCGCTGGACTCTGGATCGGTTCTTCGAAGCCCTTGCCGCCAGGACCGACCACGATCCAGTTGCGGCGACCGGGTGATCCCGCGTCCCACACGTGCGCCGGCATCACGGGCGCGCCCCACTCGAGCAGCATCGCCTCCATGCCTGTGCGTGGGATCGGATCGCCTCGCAGTTCGTGCTGCGCGCGGACGTCCGGCCGGTTGTTCACCCAGTCGAAGCGCATCCGCGCCTGGTCGACCAGGACGATCAACTTGCCGCCGCGCTGGACGAACTGGTCGATGGCGTAGACCTCGCGCGGGTGCAGGTTCTTGGGTCGCATGACGACCAACACCTGGATCTCGTCCGACACCGGTTCGCCGATGTCGAGGTCGAAGACTTCCTCCAGATCGAAGCGCACGCCGAGATGCCGCCGCAGTTGCGCGAACGTCCCGAAGACGCGGTCCTCACCGGACGGGGCGAACGGTTCGCCGAACCACCCGATGCGCGGGCGCTGGTCCGACAACAACCGGTGCACGGCGCCGACGAAGTCGCCCTCGAACGTCCAGGGCGTGACCCAGGCGATGGCTTCGGTGCGACCGCGATAGCGCAGCAGGAGTCCGCGCCAGACCTCTTGTTCGGACACGCCGGTGCCGTGGGAGTACGACGTCGCGTGCGGCACGATCCGGTGCTGCGAAGCGTCGTTGAGCGCCTGGCTCGAGATCGACGGGTCGCGCACGTCGACCGTCATGCGGCCGCCCGCCAACACACGGAACTCCTCGAGTTGCGCCTCGAGTTGGGCCGCCTGCATCGCCTCGGTGCCGGAACGCAGATCGCCGGTGAAGAAGGCGTGCACGGACAGCGTGTCCTCGAGCCGATCCATCGTCGAGCGCGTCGCGTCCGAGATCGCGAACAGCTGATCCTCGGACAGGTCGATGCGCACGGCCAACTCGCGTCGCGCCACACGATTCGCCACGAGAACGACGCCCAGCACGAGCAGCAGGGTCAGCCAACCGTTCCAGCGTTCGGAACGACGATCGCGCACCGCGCTCATCCGCCCCACCTCCGGCGTTCGACGAGCAACACGTTGCCGTACAGTGCGGCGCCCGCGAGGCACAGGAAGTAGACGAGGTCGCGTACGTCGACGACCCCGCGTGCGGCGCTGTCCAGGAAGTGCGCGGACGGCGTCGCGTAGTCGAGTGCGGCGGCCCAATCGGGCGGGAACACGCCCAACATCAGACGCAGGAGCCACAGGCCGCTGAGCAACAACGCGCCCAGCAGGAAGGCCACGAGCTGTTCTTGCGTGCTGGCCGACAGCAGCAGCGCGACGGCGGCGTACGAGCCGCCCAATACGATCGCGCCGACCAGTCCCGAGCCGACGGTGCTCCAGTCCAGGTCGCCGATGCGATCGACGGTGATCGCGACCGGGACGACGGTCAACGTCGTCAGCAACGCGATCAGGACCCACAGCGCCAGGAACTTGCCCATCACGACCTGGCCCGTGCGCAACGGATAGGTCAGCAGCAGTTCCTCGGTGCCGGCGCGGCGCTCCTCGGCCCAGGCGCCCATCGCGAGCGCGGGCACGAGCACAGCCAGCAACAGGGGCAACCAGGCGTACAACACGATCAGCGACGCCTGGCCGCCTTCCCACAAGCTGGGCAAGGTGACGCGCCCGACCGGCATGCCGGCCAGGAAGAAGAGGCCCGCGGTGGCCAGCACGAACAACCCGATCGTCACGTAAGCGACGGGCGATTCGAACGCGGTGCGCATCTCGCGCCGGGCGATGGCGAAGGTGCCTCTCATGCGTCGTCCTCCACGCGCGTCAATCCACGCGTACGGCTGAGGAACACGTGCTCGAGCGTCGGGATCTGGTGGCGCAGTTCGTAGAGGGTCAGGCCGGCCTCGGCGACGGTGCGCACGATGCGGTCGGCGGTGACGTAGCGGTCGTCGACCTGGAGCACGACGCGCGTGCGGCCTTCGCCGGGATCTCCGGAACGGGTCGCGCTGCGCACACCGTCCACGCGCGTCAACAGCGCGACGGCGATGTCGGCGGCGCCGTCGACGGTGACGGACAGGCGGTCGCTCTCGTCCTGGGCGAGCTCGGACAGGCTGCCGTCGGCGACGAGTCGGCCGGCGGCCAGGATGAGGACGCGCTGACAGACCTCCTCGACCTCGGGCAGGACGTGCGTGCTGAGCAGGATCGTCTTCTTCTCGGCGAGCTGCACGATCAGGTCGCGGATGCGCACGATCTCGCCCGGATCCAAGCCGCTGGTCGGCTCGTCCAGCACGAGCACGTCCGGGTCCGCGACGAGGGCTTGGGCCAGGCCGACGCGTTGGCGGTAGCCCTTGGACAGGGCGCCGATGCGGCGCGTCGCGTGGTCTTCGAGATCGCAGCTGCGGAGCACGCGTGCGACGGAATGGTTCACGTCGGCGCGCCGGACGCCGCGTACGGTCGCGACGAACTTGAGGTACCGATCGACACGCATCTCGCGATAGAGCGGCGTGTGTTCGGGCAGGTAGCCGACGCGCGCGCGGGCCTCCACCGAGTCCACCGGCAGGCCGCCGATGCGCGCGTGGCCCTGGTCCGGATAGAGGTACCCGGTGAGCATGCGCATGGTCGTGCTCTTGCCGGCGCCGTTCGGGCCGAGAAAGCCGACGAGCTCGCCGCGCCCGATCCGGAACGTCACGCCATCGACCGCGCGGTGCGAGCCGTAACGCTTCGAGAGGTCGTCCGCTTCGACCAACGGAACCGTCGATTCGGGATCCGCGGTCGGAGCGGAACTGGATTCGGCGGAGGAGGGAACGGGAGCGCGCAAGGGGACGGTCGGGCACCGGTCTTCGGCGCCGCGGGGCGGAGATTATGCCACCGCCAGCCAGGGGTTACCGTGGCTCTCCGCACCGATTGAACGGGTTCCCGGGATGGTCCTGAAGCCGCACACGCGGTCGTGCGCGATCGAACCGATGGGAGGCCTGGATAGGGCCCGTCCGGCCCAGGACCTAGGCCTCGGGGTCGATCGTGAAGCGGTTCAGGAAGTCGTCCGTCTTGTCGACCTCGTCCAGACGCGTGATGAGCATCTCGACGGCTTCGACGTAGTGCAGACGCGAGAGGACCCGGCGCAGCGTGTGGATCTGCTTGAGCCGGCGCATGCCGACCAGCTTCTCCTCCTTGCGCGTGCCCGACTTCTCGACGTCGATCGCGGGGAAGACCCGACGGTCGGCGAGCTTGCGGTTCAGCACGAGTTCCATGTTGCCGGTGCCCTTGAAGTCCTCGAACACGAGCTGGTCCATCTTGGACCCGGTGTCGACGAGGATCGTTCCCAGGATCGTCAGGCTGCCGGCCTCGACCGTGTTGCGCGCCGAGCCGAAGATCTTGCGCGGGCGTTCCATCGCGCGGCTGTCGAGGCCACCCGACATCGTCTTGCCCGAGCCCAGCTGGTTGTTGAACGCGCGCGCCAGGCGCGTCAGCGAGTCGAGCAGCAGGACGACGTCCTCGCCCTTCTCGACCAGGTGGCAGGCCCGCTTCCAGACGGCTTCCGCCATCTGGATGTGCGTCTTCGCGGTCTCGTCCGAGGTCGAGGAGAAGACCTCGCCCTTGGTGATGCTGCGCGACCATTCGGTGGCTTCCTCGGGACGTTCGTCCACGAGCAGCACCATCAGGTGCACGTCGGGATAGGCCTCCGCGATGCCCTTGGCGAACGTGCGCATGATCGTCGTCTTGCCCGAACGGGGCGGCGCGACGATCAGGCCACGCTGGCCGCGACCGATGGGACACAGCAGGTCCACGATGCGCATCGAGGTGTCCTGCAACGCGTCGCCACAGGCGTAGTGGAAGTCGGGATCGATGCTGGTCAGCGTCTTGAACGGACGCGTGCGCTTCATCGACTTCGGGTCCTCACCGTCGATCTCGAGGATGTCCGCAAGCTGGAACTGGTGTTTCTGCCCGCGCGTCAATCGCCCCTTCACGAGCATGCCGTCACGCAGCTTGCCCTTCTGAATGAGGTTCTTGGGAACGTAGATGTCGTCCTTGGACGGGCGGAAGCTCTGGCTCTTCTGCCGCAGCACGCCGAAGCCGCCCTTGTCGAGCAGGAACATGCCCTCGCCGTCCTCGGGGATCGGCCCACCCTGATGCGGCTTCGGGCCCTTCTTGAACTTGCCTTGCTTGCCGCCGCCTTGACCCTGTTGGGCTTGGTGATTCGGCTTGCCATAGGGCTTCGAGTGACCCGCCTGCTTGGCGTGGGCACCCTGCTTCGGACCGTCGTCCTGGCCCGGCTGTTCGCCATCGGGATGACCTTCGCCACGGTTCTTGCCGCGACCGCGCCGACGACGACGCCGTCGACGACCCGTGCCTTCACCGGGAGCACCACCATCGCCTCCACCCGCATGTCCGTGGCCGTGATCCTTCTGGCGGGAATCGCCACCGCCGGAATGGCCGCCGCCGGAGTCCTTACCGCCGGAGTTGGAGTTGCCGGAGTTGGAGTTGCCGGAGTCCGCGTGGCCCTTGGACCGGGACTCGGGATCGGAATCGTCGTCCCGGTTCCCCGACTTCGACTTCGCAACGGCTCGCGTCGACATGCGTTCGGGGTCGCGCGTGGACTCGCGTTTGCGACGCGGACGGTCCGACTTGGACGCATCGTCACGATCGCTCGAGGACGCGGAGTCCTGGCTGGCGGACTTCGAACTCTTGGGCGCTTTCGGCTCGTCCTGCGGCTCCGCACTTCTGCTGGCGGCCTTGCGCTTCGCGGCCGGTTTCGGCTCGTCCGAGGCGACCTTCGCCGCGGTCTTCGCGGTGGCCTTCTTCTTGGTCGCGGGCGCCTTCTTGGCTGCAGCCTTCTTCGCGGGCGCGGCCTTGGCGGTCTTCGTCGTCGCAGGCTTGGGGGTCGCCTTCTTCGCGGTCGCCGCTTTCTTGGTCGCCGAAGCCTTGCTGGCGGTCGCTTTCGACGCGGTCGCCTTGGTGGACTTCTTGCGCGCAGCAGCCTTCTTCTTGGTGGGGCCGGAATCGACCACCGCGCCGAAGGGCAAGGTCTCGGACGAGCTGTTGGAATTCTTCGAAGCCAAACGAAATCTGGGTTGGGGTCGCGGGTGCGACCGGATGGACGCTGGCGGATCGGACCCGTGGGCCTGGTTGCGAGCGTGCGACCCGGACCGGAGGTCGCGGATCGTTGCCGAGGAGCACCCACTGCAGACGCCGAAAGGGCGGTCCGCGCTGGACTCTCGAAGGCGGCCTTCCGTGAGGTCGGCGAGCGGAACGTGGGTTCCGGGTTGGAGCTCCCGAGGGAGGTCCTGGATGATCTCCCGCGAGGGAGGTTCTGAGCGAGGCTCCTGGGGGGAGGAGTCTGGGGCGAGGCTCCTGAAGGAGGATCTCGTCGGAGCGGTCCAGAGTGGACCGAATTGGAGTTCCCGAAGGAAGCCCGAGGAGCGAACGACGTGGGTCGTAGGGGCTCGTGGCAAGTCGCGCGGGCCCGGGTCGAGTTCGGTGGGAACTCGAGGTGAGCCGTGAAGAGGTCCCCACGGCCGGACGGCAGGATGCCGGATCGGGGGTCGCAAGTCGACATCGTGATCACGACATCGGGGTGCGACCCTGGGGACGGGTCCCCTACTCTCAAGATCGACCTTCGCGAGCGAAGGACCGTAGCCCCAGGATACCGGAGTCCCAACCCTAGTGCAGGTAAAGACTTACGATCACCGCTGGCGGGGCCGTGGCGCGTGCTCGGTGCGCTGAGGAGCGTCCATCCGCCACGCGTCGATCCCAAGAACATCCGCCTCCTCGCGAGAGGAGAGGGATGGTCGGGGTGAGAGGATTTGAACCTCCGACCTCTGCGTCCCGAACGCAGCGCCCTACCAAACTGGGCCACACCCCGACGTGGGAGGGCGACAGGCTAGGCGCGCCCCGGCGAGCCGTCAACTGCGCTGCCCCCGATCTTTGCGTCCTGGGACGAACTCACGGGTCCGCGCCCCCCCCCGCATCCCCACCGGCTGGGCCGTGCGAGGGATTCCAAGCGGCAGGGCTGGCCGGATCGGATCCGGCCAGCCCTGCTCGATGCGCGACCGGCAGCCCCATTGGGGAGGCCGGCGCGTCCTGGATCCCGTTCCCGGGAGGTCGCTCAGTTCTCCCAGCCGGCAGGCGGCTGCTGACCGGGCGCAACCTCGGGGGTCGAGCTCTCCTGCTCGCTCGAGGTGTCCGCGTCGGTTCCGCTCGACTTCGGCGTCTCGGTCGGAGGAACGACCCCGTCCTGCTCGGACAGGTCCGTCTCCGGCTCGACGTCTTCGACCTTCACGCCCTTGACCGTCGTCTCTTCGCCACGGCGTCGGAGCCCCACGCGCTTCTGCGCGCCGAATTCCTCGATCTTGTCGCTGACGAGCGTGATGCGCAGGCCCTGGTCGGTGACGAGCGTGATCTCGTTCCCGTCGCGAGCGATCTGACGGCCGGTGAACACGCCACCGGGAGCCTCGACGCGAACGCGGGTCTGACCACCTTGGTCGCCGTCACGCGATGCGGTGCCCTTGTCGTTCAACTGACTCGGGTCCAGGCGTGCGATCTTCGCGACGCGCGCCGAACCGAGGGTCAGCGAACCGATGGTGGTCTCGAGCTCCACGAGCCCTTTGCCCACGGCGACGAGCTTGCCTTCGAACACGTCCCCCTCCGTGAGCGTCACGCGCACGGCGCCGACGTTCGGAGTGGTCATCCGCTTCTCCCCGTTCATCAAGTGCTCGGGGGGATTGCGGCGCGTCCACTGACGACCGGACTCGATGCGGTTCAGGATGCCGACCTGTTTCGTCGGTTCGTCGTCGTCCGTGCTCGCGTTCGCCGAACCACTGGTTCCTTCCGTCGTCGGCTCGGGCCAGTCGTGGACGGGGGTCAGTTCCGTGGCGCCATCCGTGAAGTCGGCGAAGGCCTGCAGCAGGTCGTCTCCGTCGGTGCCCAGAGCCGTTTCCGTGTCCAGGGCGCCGGTCGACGTCACGTCGAACTCGGGGACCGTCACTTCGGTCGTCGCGGGAGTCGTCTCCGTCGCTGCTGTGGCGACGTCCTCGATGCTGGACCGTGCCGGGTCGGCCAGGCGCTCCAGCATCCCGGTCACCTGGGGGCTCGCCCCAGTGGCCACCGCGGACGGTTCCGTCGTGGACGTGACCTCGTCGTCGAGCGGATTCACTTCCGCCGCGACGATCTCGTCGTCCGTGGATTCCAGGAGGTCCGTATCGTCGAACATGCCGGGCAGCGGGTGCTCGTCGCTCGAAGCGGTCGGGCCGAACTCAGGATCGAGGGTCGTGGGTTCGTCGAACGAAGGCGCTTCCCCCATCTCGGTCGATTCGACCGCGAGGTCGAACTCCGTGTCCGAAGTCTCGCTGACCGAAGTCTCGAGGTCCGAAGGCACGCTCTGGAACGGGAACTCGTCGCCGTCCGGCTGCAGGAAGGCCTGCCACGGGTCGACCTGAGGGGCGTCCTCGGTGTCGGGCTCGCCCGATTCGTCCTCCTGGACCTGAACCTCGCTGAACTCGAGTGCGTCGGACTCGAACTCACCCGTCTCGAAGTCGGGGGTTCCGGTCTCCGAGGACGTCGGGTTCTCTGCCGCGGTCACTTCGAACTCGGTCGCCTCGATCTCGCTGGTGAGCGACTCGGGTTCCGCAGCGGCGAGCGCAGGATCGCTGGTGCTCGATTCGAACGGCTCGACCTGGGTCGACTCCGTGGCAGGCGTCTCGCTCGTCACGATGTCCGCCACGTCTGTGGCTTCCTCGAACTCGAAGAACTCGGACTCGAGGTCGAGGTTCGGCGTTTCCGCATCGAAGTAGTCGGGCATCTCGCCGAACGGAGCGACCTCCGCGTTGCCGGGTCCCGCCATCGCGGGCTCGTCGGTCGCGTCGGCCAACTCGCTCTCGGTCGTGGCGATCGTGTCCACCTCAACCTGTCCGGGATCGACTTGCGTCGGGTCCACGGAGGCCAGGGTCTCGGACTCGTCCGTCGTGAGGTCGGTCGCATCCGTGGCGTCCGCCAAGACGTCGACGTCGGTCGACTCGATGTCCGTCGAGGACACTTCCATCGACTCGATGTCCGTCGCAGGCGTCTCCATCGAAGCCAGATCCGACGCGTCGTCCTCCGGAGCCATCACGATCTCGACCTGCGCGACCTCGGACTCCGCCGCCGCCAAGGACGGATCGAAGTCGCTGGAAGCGGACTCGTCCTGCGCGATCTCGGTCGATTCGACCGGGATCAGGATGACGTCGTCCGTGAAGGTCACCTCGGCCGGCTCCAACGCCAGCGTCGATCCTTGGCTCGAGTCCTGCGTCGACCCGTACTGGATCTCGTAGTTGGTCAGGAATCCGATCGGCCACATGTAGAGCTGCGGCTTGAACTCCATCGGCGGCACGTTGGCCGGCGAGTGGGCGAGCACCTCGGTCTCGATCGTGATCGAGCCGATGTCCGAGATGGAGGCCATCGGGCCACGGTCGAGGTCGACCAGCATGCCTTCGTTGGCCATCTCGAACGGGGTCCGGGTCTCAAACAAGCTGGGCTGAGCCAGGCTCGCGAGCCAGAAGCCCTCGGGCTGCGCATCGACCGTGACCGCAACCGGTTCCGGCGCGGTGACCAAGGACTCGTCCTCCAGGAGAACGACCTTGCCGTCGATGGCCGCGTTCGGATCCGCCATCAGGGCATCCAAGGCGGCGAGGGTCGAGGCGGCCAGGTCCGCCTCCGGACCGCCCTGCATGTGATTGTCTTCGTCTCCGTCGTCGGAGGGGTTGCTGGACGCCCAGATCGAAAGCTCCCCGGGCTCCCGCTCGGTCCCTGTCGCTTCCGGGGCCGCGCGCCGGATGATCCGGGGCGTGTCCGGTCGTGCGGAAGTCGGAGCCTCGACACCGACGAGCTCCGTGCTGCGGGTCAACGCCTCGGTCGGCGCCATGACCGTGGGACCTTCGATGTCCGGGGTCGTCTCCTTCCGCATGCCGTCCATGTAGACGATGCCCATCGCACCCGCGGCGCCGGCCATCGCCATGGCGATGAAACGCGGAGCCCAACGGGAAGCGAAGCTCGGTCCCGCATCCTCGTCGCTCCAGGACGTCTCGCCCACGGGCTCGTCCGGCAAGCCGGTGAGTTCCGAGGTGATCGCGGGGATCTCGACGTCCTCGGAGTTCTCGTTCAGGAGCCACGTGCCCTGGTCGCTCGCGCTGGCAGGCTGCGCTGGAGCAGGACTCGTGTGGCTCGGCGACCGCGGATCCAGATCGACCGACGTCGGCTCCACCGGAGTCTGCGACCCGGAGGGCATCGACGGCTGGGGCATGCCCTGCGGAGCGCTTTGAGCGCCACCGTCCATCAACCAGCTCCCATCGGGAGCGGCCGCGTCCGAGGCACCTTTGCGATCGAGGTTCAGGAAGTCACCGGAGCCCTGCGGCGTCGGAGCGTTCGTCGTGTGACCGGGGGACACGATACGAGCGCCGTCGGCGGGGCGCGGCGACTGCGATTGTGTGCCTTGCTGATCCTGCGGATTCTTGGGGTCCGGGAAGGAAGCGTTGGTCTCGGGCTGGTGAGCCATGGGATTCGTGGAGGGACGAGATTGGATTCGAAAGGTCCAAAGGTGTCCCCTCGACGGAGGGGATGCCCTGCCGCAACAGCAGCAGAAGAATGAACCGAGAAGCCCATCGTCGTCCTCACCGGGGTGCCGCGAGGCAAAACCGGAATCGTAGGAACGGACTCAAATCCAGACACTCCAGCCGCGTCTCGCGTCGAGACAGTCCGGCTCCCTGCACCCGATCTACGTGCGCAGCATGCGCGTGTTGCCCATCCGACGCGTCAGGCCTTCGGTGTCGAAGTGCTCGAGGATCGGGATCAGGAACTTGCGGGTCGTCCCCAGACGATCCCGCAGCTCGGGGATCACCAGTTGGCCGTTGGTCTGGCAGTTCTCGGTGACGGCCTGGCGGGCTTCGGCGATCGCGGCGCCGTCGATGAAGAGCGCGCCCGAGACGTGTTCGAGCTTGCCCTGGTCGACCAGCAGCTGGATCATCGACTTCACTTCGGCCTCGGGCTTCTTCAGCGTCGCGGCGACCTCGTCGGGCATCGGCGGTTGGAAGCGGGCGGCGGCGTAGGCGCCCAACACGTCGGCCAGGAACTTCGCGGACGCGGGGTCCAGCTCGACGGCGCGATCCTTGGGCACGATCATCCCGCCCGCTTGGCGGATGAGCTCGCCCACCGATTCGAGGCGTTCCAGGAGCACGTCCAGGAAGCTCGCGTCGAAGCGCGTCGCGGAACGCAGGTCGCGCACGTCCATGCGCGCGCGCTGGGCGTTGTCCTCGAACCAGGCGTTCAATGCGTCGCGCGTCTCGGCGAGCGACAGCTCCAACGTCTCGTTGTGGATCCAGCGCGCGGCGCCGACCTCGTGCACCTTGCCCGACGACGCCAGCGTGCCGAGCAGGCCGCGCGTCTCCTGGGCATGCCGCTTCAGCAACGTCGAGAGTTCGTCGACCGTCGCCCAACGTTCGGGCAGGCGTACGAGGTGTGCCTCGAGCAACGCGACCGTCGAACCCAGGCTCTTCGCCTGGCGCTCCAGCTCGTCGATGATGAACGTCTTGAAGCGCTTCAGGCGATAGCGGCTCTCCTCGAGGATCACACCGCCGCCCAACGTCGACACCGGCGAGGCGAGGCGCAGGACGAAGCGGTCGCCGGGCGCGCACACCATCGGAGTCTCGAGGCGCAACTGGACCATGCCCTCGTCGCCAGGGGCGATCTCCTGGGCGTCCAGCAACACGACCTCGCCCAGGACCTCGGCCGTACCGACGTGTACGCGCACCTGCATGCGGTTGGTGATCGGACGGTCGAGAGCAGGCAACGCCTTCAGTCGCGCGCCGACCATCTTGAGCGCCTGGAAGTACCCGGGCGTAGCGGCGACGCAACCGCGCTCGACCTTGGTGTGATCGACGTCGGCCAGGTTCAGCGCGGTCGAGTGACCGGCGCGACCTTCCTGGGTGGACTCGTGATACGCCTGGATGCCACGCACCTTGCCCTTCTGGCCGCCGGGCAGCACCTCGAGCACGTCGCCGACCTTGACCGTGCCACTGACCGGGATGCCGGTGACGATCGTGCCGACGCCCTTGGCGCTGAACACGCGCTGGATCGGCAAGCGGAACACGCCGCCGGCGGTGCGCGGTTTGGCGGCCTTTGCCATCTTCAGGATCGCGGTGCGCAGTTCCTCGACCCCTTGGCCGCCGATGGCGGAGACGCGCAGGATGTCGGCGGACTCGAGGAACGTGCCCTCGACCGCTTGGCGGATGTCGTCCTCGGCCATCTCGACCATCTCGTCGTCGACCAGGTCGATCTTGTTGAGCGCGATCAGCCCCTTCTCGACGCCGAGCATCTCCATGATCGCCAGGTGCTCGCGCGTCTGGGGCATGACGCCGTCGTCCGCGGCGACGACCAGCACGACGCGATCGATGCCCGAGGCCCCCGCGACCATGTTGCGCACGAAGCGCTCGTGGCCGGGCACGTCGACCAGGCCGACCTTGCGACCGTCGGGCAGCTCGAGGCTGGCGAAGCCCAGGTCGATCGTCATGCCGCGCTTGCGCTCCTCCTCCCAACGGTCGGGATCGACGCCGGTGAGCGCCTTGACCAACGAGGACTTGCCGTGGTCGATGTGACCCGCGGTGCCGATGACGATGGGCTGGATGTCCATGGGGAGGGGTGGCGAGGAAGCCGCGCCCGGATTCCCGGACGGACGCAGAGGATACCCGCTCACCCGCCGGACCGACGCCCCTTAGAATCGTCGCCCCATGTCCTCCGCCCTGCCCTACCGAACCCTGGCGCCGTACCTGCGCGAGCGCTTCGGACGACCGGTCCACCGCATCGCGCTGGACGCGGGTTCGACGTGTCCCAACCGCGATGGCACCAAGGGCTTCGGCGGCTGCACCTACTGCGACGTCGAGGGCTCGGGCACCGGTGCGCTGCGCACGGGCGACGAACTGGGCCAGCAGATGGAGGACGGCCTGCGCCGCGTCCGTCGTCGGCGCAAGGCGAACGATCCCGAGGTCGGCGTCATCGCCTACTTCCAGAGCTACACGAACACGTACGGCGACGCGAATCGCCTGGACGAGTTGCTCGCCGCCGTCGAACCACGCATCGGTGATCCGATCGAATGCGTCAGCGTCGCCACGCGCCCCGACTGCTTGCCGGACGAGTCGCTGGCCAAGCTGGGCGCACTGGCGAAGAAGGTGCCCGTGTGGGTCGAGCTCGGCCTCGAGAGCGCCAGCGATCAGGTGCTGCTCGACATCAATCGTTTGCACACGCTCGAGGAGTTCCACGACGCCGTGCGTCGCGCGCATGCGGTCGGCGTCGAGACGGTCGGGCACGCGATCCTGGGTTTACCTGGCGACGGCCGCGAGGGCGCGCGCGCCACGGCCGATGCGCTGCGCACCGCGGGCTGCGCTGGCGTCAAGGTGCACCACCTGATGGTGCTCGAGAAGACCCAGATGGCGCACCAATGGCGCCAAGGCGAGCTCGAGGTGCTGGACGTCGACACGTACGTCGATTGGCTCGCCGACTTCGTCGAACGCCTCGGTCCCGATCAGGTGCTGCACCGCATGACCGGCGACTCCCCCGCCGAGAAGCTGCTCGCGCCGAAGTGGGGCGTGCACAAGAACGCGGTGCGCGAACGGTTGGCCGCCGAGCTGGAACGACGCGGAACGCGTCAGGGCGCACACGCGCCGATCTGACACTGGAAGAGTTGGGGACCGTCAGCAGGCCGCATCCATCATCGCGGCATCCGTGCCCAGCTCGAGGTGCCCAGCTCGACCATGCGGCCATGCGGCCATGCCTTGGGCACCACCTTCTCGTCGCACCCGTACGGGCGCGCCCCTGAATTCAGCGGACCACGCGCATCAAGCGCGGTGCAGGATCCGGTTGCAGCTCGGGCACTGCACGATCTCGTTGCCGCGCAGCAGGCGGACCGCGAGGTTCTTGGGGATCGACACGTAGCAGCCTTGGCAGACCTGGTCGACGAGCGGTGCGAGGGCCTCGCCTTCGCGCGTCGCCAGCAGGTCGGTGTACATGCGGATGTGTTCGGGCGAGATGCCGTCGGAGGAGAGCTTGGCGCGCTCGGCCTGGAGCTCGGCGAGCTTGGCCTGGGCCGCGGTGGTCTCGGTCGCGACGTTGTCGCGGAAGGCGACCTGGTCGGGCGCTTCGGATTCGAGGGCGGCGCGCATCTCGGCGATCTCGTTCTCGATCGTCTCGGCCTGGCCGACGAGTTCGAGGCCGTCGTCCTCGGCGCTGGACACGGTGCGCTTCACCGAGCGGATCTCGTGCTGGTAGCTGGCCAGCATCGCCGCGTCGATCTTCTGGCTCGCGGCCTCGTTCTCGAGCTTGCGTTGACGTTGGCGCAGGCCGGTCGCCATGTCCTCGATCTCCTTGATCCCGGCGCGCAGCTTGTTCAGCTCGGCGGTGCGCTCGGCGATGTTGTGCTCGCGTTGGGCGAGGCCTCCCATGCGCGCTTCGAGTTCCTTGGGGAGTCGGGAGAGTTCGGACTCGACCTGGAAGATCTGGCGATCGATTTCCTGGAGTCCTAGAAGCGCGTGGAGAGTGTCTTGCATGGGGTCCGCTGCGATGTGCGGCGCGACAGTCTACGGGGTCGCTCCAGCCGTGGGGAGCCGGGGGGCCCGAAAGGCTGCCGGTTCCAGGGTGTGAGATGCGACCCGATGGCGTCAACCCGCCATCGAGCGCCCCTGTGGCGGTTCGAGGCCGGCGCTTCGCTCCGTTGCCGCCCGGGATGTTGGACGAACCCAGGACCGAAACGCCAGCCGCCCCACCGTCCAAGGACGGTGGGGCGGCCGGATCGGGGCGCCAGGACCTTTGTGGTTCCGGGCCCGTTGTCGTTGTCGAGACGGTCGAAGGCCTACAGGTCGCGCGGATCGCCCTCGGCGTCGTCGTCGACGTGCACCCCGTCTAAGAAGCTCGCCAGCTGGCGGGCGCGGACCGGGTGGCGCAGCTTGCGCACGGCCTTGGCTTCGATCTGACGCACGCGTTCGCGCGTCACGCGGAAGATGCGGCCGACCTCTTCGAGGGTGTAGGTGTACCCGTCGCCGATGCCGTAACGCAGCTTGATGATCTCGCGCTCGCGGAAGGTCAGCGTCGAGAGCACGTCTTCGATGCGCTCCTTCAGCATTTCCTGACCGGCCGCCTGCATCGGGCTCTCGGCGCTCTCGTCCTCGATGAAGTCACCGAAGTAGCTGTCGTCCGATTCGCCGATGGGACGATCCAAGCTGATCGGGTGCTTGCTGATCTTCATCACGCGCTTGGCTTCCTCGACCGTGATGCCGGTGGCCTCGGCCACCTCTTCCACGGACGGCTCGCGGCCTTTGGCCTGGACGAGCTTCTTGGTGACGTTGCGCAGCTTGCTCATCGTTTCGATCATGTGCACCGGGATGCGGATGGTCCGCGCCTGGTCGGCGATCGAGCGGGTGATGGCTTGACGGATCCACCAGGTGGCGTACGTCGAGAACTTGTAGCCACGACGGTACTCGTACTTCTCGACCGCCTTCATCAGGCCGGTGTTGCCTTCCTGGATGAGGTCGAGGAACGAGAGACCGCGGTTGCGGTACTTCTTGGCAATGGACACCACGAGACGCAGGTTGCCGCTGGACAGCTTGCGCTTGGCGTCCTCGTACTCGGCGTAGTGCAGGATGACGTTGTCGAGACGACGCTTGAGACGCGGGACGGACTCGAGCGCTTCGAGCTCGAACTCCTGCATGCGCTCTTCGAGCTCCTGAACCTGATCGGCGTCGCCGCCGCTCTTCTTCATCTGCTCGAGCTTGCGCTCGACCGAACGGATGTCGCGGTACTGCTCCTCGAGCAGGTCCATGTACGGGCGCACCTTCTTGATCTGCAGGTGACATTCCTCGATCAGGATGATGAGCTTGCGTCGCGAGTTCTGGACGCGAGCCAGGACCTCGGACTTCTGCTCAGGCGTGAGGAGATCCTCGTTGAGCATCGGGCGATACTCCTCGCGAATCTGCTCGTACAGGCGCTCGATGGTCGTGACGTTGACCGGCAGACGGCGGGCCAGGAAGGCCTTGCCCAGCGTCTCGACGATCTTCGGGTTGTCGTCCGGCTTCGGGTTCGGGTTGACCTTGAGCGTGCGATCGAACGCCAGCTCGCCGGCCTGCACCTGATGCAGCGTCTTGAGGGACGCTGTCATGCACAGCCCCGAGCCCATGCACTTCTTGCGGAAGCGCTTGCGGGTGATCTCGATGGACTTGGCCAGGAAGATCTCCTGGTCGCGGGTCAGCAGCGGGATCTCGCCCATCTGCGTCAGGTACATGCGGACCGGGTCGTCGATCTTCTCGCCGAGCGCGGCAGCTTGGGGTGCGGGGGTCGCCGCAGGAGCCGAGACCGCCGTGGCCGCGCGCTTGGTCACGCGGGTGGCTTCCGGGCTCTCGACGGCGTCGTCGTCCAGAACTTCGATGCCGGCTTCTTCGAGCCCGACGAAGACCTGGTCCATCCGGTCGACCGGAATGAACTGATCCTCCATCAGCTTCGACATCTCCTGGTAGGTCAGGAAGCCTTTGCGCTTCCCTTCATCGACCAGGGTCTTCAGGACGTTCTCGAGTTGTTGCGTTTGGGACATGGGGTATCGGTCGAGGGGGTTCTCGGTATCAGCGCACGCCGGATCGGGGGGCTCGGGGGGTCGCGTCGGGGACGGGTTCCAGAAGGAAGTGTCCCCCATCAGCGCAGCCCGGGTCGATTTGGCGTCGTTCTAAGAAAGGGGTATCGGGGCGGGCGTCTGGGCGGCGGCTGGAGTCGCAACGGTTCCCGCGTTGGGGAGGCGGGTCTCAGGACCCTCGTTCGAGGTCGGACCCGTGTTGGGGTTGCGATTCCGCATCCAGACGTTGAGCAGATGCAGGGCTTCGGGAAGTTGTTCGGCGGCCTCGGGGTCGCCCTGGGCGGCGGCGGTCTCGAGACGAGCTACATGGGCCATGAGCCGGTCGTATTCGACCTGCTGGACGGTTTCCGCGATCGAGCCGAGCTGGTCCTCGAAGAGGATGCTCAGGTCCTCGGCCGCCTTGGCGTACTCGACGAGCGAGGGCACGCGCCCACGGGCGGTGTGGTCGCCGAGGCGGGTCAGGACGCTGGAGACGTCCATCTCGGACTCGTCGTCCCACATCTCGAACAGGAGTTCGAGGATGGTCGACAGCTCCCCGTGCGGGCAGGCGCCGGCCACACCGCGCAAGCGGGGCAGCACGTTCGAGTCGGTCAGCGCGACGGCCAGGACGCCTTCGAAGGCGATCTCCAGGCGTCGGCGCAGGGCCGGGGGCAGGTCCAGGGACGGATCGCGCGGAGGCTGGCTGGGGCCGGTCGGGTGAGCCCCGCTGGGGTGGACGGAGAGGCCGTCCCCGTGTTCGTAGTCCTCGGACCCACCGTTCGCGGATTCGTAGGCCGCGTTCGCGTTCGCCTGGGCTTCGAGGCGTGCATCGTCTCCGGAATCCCCATGGGCATCCGGGCTCGGGCGGCGGGAACCGGTCTTGCCCCCAGAAGCATTGGAGCGACGCTCCCCGCGCTGATGGGCGGGCAACGCGCGATACTGTTCGCGCAAGGCATCGACCGGCATGCCGAGGCGCGTGGCCAGGTCGGCCACCAGCGACTCGCGATGCACGGGGCTCTCGAGGTTCGCCAGGAGCGCGAGCACGGCGTTGACCTCGCGGGAGAGTTCGCGTCCGCGCAGGCCACGCAGCGGTTCGGTGATGAAATCGAACCAGGTCGAGGCCATTTCAAGCTGGGCCTGGAACGGCGTGGGGTCGCCGCCGGTCAGCAGGTCGGCGGGGTCCTGGCCCGCAGGCAAGGTCACGACGGCGAGTTCGATGTCCAGGTGCAGCAGACCCGCCAGTGCTTTCCACGCGGCCTTGCGACCGGCCTCGTCGCCGTCGAAGACCAGGGTGACCTTCTTGGCGGCCGAGCGCCGCACCAGAGAGGCGTGGTTGTCGGTGGTCGATGTGCCGAGCACGGCGCCCACGTTCCGCAGGCCGGCCTGGTGAGCCGCCATGACGTCGGTGTAGCCCTCGACGAGCACCAGGTGCCCGTTGCGACGCACGTCTTCCACGACGCGGTCGTAGGCGTAGATCAAACGGCCCTTGTGGAACCACGGCGTCTCAGCCGTGTTCACGTACTTCGGTCCCGCAGGTCGGCCGTCGACCTCGTCGTCGATCAGGCGCCTGGCGCCGAAGCCCACGGTGCGTCCGCGATCGTCACGGATCGGGATCATCAATCGACCGCGGAAGAAGTCGTAGGGACGTCGGTCGCTCTCGCGCACGCGCACCAGCCCCGTCTGCACGAGCAGCTTGCTGGACAGGCCTTCGCCGCCCTCGGCCTTGGGCTTGGCGAGCTGGACCAGGGCCTGGCCGCTGCTGGGCGCGTAGCCGATGCCGAAGGCCTCGATCGTGTTGGCGCTGACGCCGCGGGACTCCAGGTACTCGCGGGCGCCACGTCCCTCGCGGCTCTCGAGCGAGGTGCGGTAGAGGGTTTCGGCCCGGGCCAGAACCGCCAGGCCAGCGTCGTCCTGGGCGCCGGAGCGGTCGCCTTTGCGCTTGGGCAACTCGACGCCTGCGCGCGCGGCGAGCATCTCGATCGCGTCGCGGAACGACATGCCGTACTTGCGCTCGACGAACTTGATCACGTCGCCGCCCTCGGAGCAGGCGCCGAAGCAGTACCAGAGACCGGACGCCGGATCGATCTTGAACGACGGCGTGCTCTCCTGGTGCATCGGGCAACAGGCCCAGAGCAGACGCCCTTTCTGCACGAAGACTTCGACGTGCTCACGCACGACGTCTTCGATCTGCGCGCGGGACTTGATGTCCTCGATGGCGCGGCGGAATTCGGGGTCTTGGGGCAAGGGCGGAGTGTGCGGCGAAGACGCTCGGACGGGCTTGGATCCGGGGTGGGATCGATCCGGGAGGTGTCGATCCTGGCGAGATCGACACGGCGCGATTCCAGGCGTGGAACAGCGCGGCATCCCCCGGAAGGGGCGCGGTCGGGGGAACGTCGTGAGGGGTCGGGCTGGGTGAACTGAAATGGGGTTTCAGGAATAGAGCGGACATCGAGGCCCTTCGAATTCACGCAAGAGATGCACGGGAATTCGAGCGGGACCCTCGGTACGCGTCGTCGGCGTGCATTCGCATGGGAACGCAGGACGTCGGAGACGGACGGGGGGCGATGTCGGCTACCCAGCGTGCCCACGACCCAAGGTGAAGAAGGGTCCGTGGAGAACGACGCTCGGGGAGCGGTTCGAACGAAGTCGAGTTGCTGGATTCGCGTGGGGACCCGCAGGTCGTGGCCGCGAAAGGCGAACGGGAATTCGAGCCGAGGCTTCCGGCCGAACCGGTGAAGGTTCGAACGGGGGACGAGATCAAGGAAACGGGGTCGTTGGACTGGGGGCTTCGATCTCAGCTTGCTCCATACAGGGGACGAGGCGCAGGAAGGTGGTGTTCCGAACGGCCTCCGAAGTTGGAAAGCAAGTGGTGTCCCGAGTCCCCTTAGAGTAGCTCACCGGGGGGCATGGGGCCACGCGATGAGGGTTCCGAGGTTGGTTTTTCTGGGAGGGACTCCGAGGGGATCCGGGCGATTGGGGGTCCTCAATGGGGATTTCAAGGGGAGAAACCTGCGATTTCGATCCCGGGGCAGGCGGCGCCCCCCTTGAGGTCCGGCGTTCCTGGACCGCCCCCGGAGGTGCTGGAATCCACCCCCCCACACCCCGCAGGGCCGATTCGGACCTCCGCTGCAGCCGGCCCTCCCACCTTTCGGCGCAGGGGATCACCCGGATCGGGCCTGTCCGCCGTTCGCAAGATCCCGGAAATCGCCGCGATCGGAGCCCCGCAGCGACGCGTCCCAGGTTGGGAGTTCCGGGCACGATCCGATCACCGACCCGGGAACTCGGGTCAACCCGGTGTCTTGGCGAGCCGTGAGAGTTGGTCCAGATCCAGCGCGCCCGTACGAACATCACCGTCGATGCCCGCGGCGGCCAGTCGGGCGGCGGCCGCATCCTTGTCCCCCATCAGGTCGCCCAGAACCCGGCGCACCATCTGACGCCGACGGCCCATCAGGGCGCGGGCCAGGTCGCGCACGACCCGTCGATCCTCGACCGGCTCCAGGTCCTGGCGAACGCTGCCGTGCACGATGCGGCTCTCGACGCGCGGCCGCGGCCAGAACGCGCCGCGCGGCACGGGCCGTCCGAGCGTCACGTCGTAGGTCAACTGGATCGACGCGGACAGCGGTCCCCAGTCGGAGGTGGCGGGCGACGCGGCGAGTCGGTCGGCGACCTCCTGTTGCACGAGCACCGTGAACGTGCGGGCGGGCTTGGGCTGTTCCGCAACGAGCGCGAGGACCGGCGCCGAAACGGCGTACGGCAGGTTGCTGACGAGGTGCCAAGGCGTGTCCCCCTGCGGCAACAGCGCGAGCACCTCCGGATTCAGCGCGTGCTTGCCGTCGAGCACATCGCACTCCACGACGCGCGCGCGTTCGTAGGGCTCGAGGAACTTGGCGGCGATGGGAGCCAAGCGCGGATCGATCTCGATCGCCAGCAACTCGACGTCCTCGTGGGCCAGGTGGACCGACAGGAACCCGCAACCGGGGCCGACCTCGACCACATGCTCCTGGGCCTCGAGGTGCGCGTCCCGCGCGATCGCGCGGGCGAGGTTCTCGTCCAGCAGGAAGTTCTGCCCGAGGCGTCGCGACGGATGGAAGCCCGCTCCGCGCAAGGCGGCTTGGAACGCGGACCAGGGCGGACGCGGAGGGCGTGAAACCGCTGCGGCATCCTCGCGGGGCTCGGAATCGGACGGGGAGGTCATCGGTAGGTTCCTTCCAGCAGCCAGGTCAGGGAGATCGGTGCATCGGGTTCCTGGGACAAGCGCAGCAGAAGGGGCGTCGCACCGCGCCCCCATTCCTCACCGACGGCCTCGAAGCGCTCGCGCAGGAGCGGTGCGGTCCAGCGCCCCGCGTTGTCCCGCAGCCAGGCCTCGGCCTCGACGACGCAACGGAACCCGATGTCGATCGCGCGGTGACCCGCTTCGACTTCGCGACTCCAGACACCTCCGCCGTAGTGCAACGGTCGCGCGGGGGTCAGGTACGACCCACCCATGACCCAACACGGCAGCCCCAACGTCGAGTCGTACGGGCGCGCCATCGGGATCGGCTCCGAGGTCCATTCCCAGACGTTGCCCAATGCGTCGTACACACCGGTCGGCGTGCGGCCGGATGCGAAGGTCCCCACGGCGACGGTTCGACCGAGCCCGACGTCGATCGTGTTCACCGCGGACTCCCGTGGAATCAGACCGTAGGGATAGGGCGCGCCGCGAGGTCCGCCCGCGATCCACAGCCACTCGCTGGCCGTGGGCAAGCGCAGTCCCTGGGCGCTGGCGTAGTCCTTGGCCTCCTGCAGGTCCATTCCCGTGGACGGCCAATCCGAGGTCTCGACGGGCCAGGGCGTCGGATAGAGCGCCGACGGACCGCCCGCGTACTCGACCCACTCGCCGCGCGTCACCTCGTGTCGCTCGACCAGGAGAGCCTGCTTCGCGCCACACGCGATGTTGTGCCCGAGACCAGTCTCCCCCGCCGAGATCCACGCGAAACGTTCGACGACCAGCGAACCGTCGGAGGATTCGCCGTCGCCCGAAGTGCAGGACGAGACCGATCCAGCGCACACCAGCCAGACGATCAGGCCGGCGATCGAACCCAGCGAACGGAGCCGCCACGATCCAGGTCCCGGAGGGTTCGGTCGAGGCTGCGGAGGGAAGTGAAGGCGGTGCACGCAAGGAAGGTAGCCGAGAGCCACCTTGGGGTCACGATGCCTGTCGGTTTGCCCGACGGGAGTCGCGCAACTCGTATCCGAACGGCGCGTGGCGACCTCCCCCAACGAAAGATCGGAGGTGCCGCGTGGCACCTCCGATCCAGATCGAGGCCGGCTCCGAGTCGTGGCGGGCGTACCCGAAGGCACAGCGCTACGGCGGGAGCGGCGCGGGAGCTCAGGGCGTCTTGGGGTCCGCGACGAAGATCTCGACGCGACGGTTCAGGCGCTTGTTCTCGGCACTGTTGTTGGGCTTGACCGGCTGGTGTTGCCCGAAGCCCATCGTGGTGACGGACTTCGCACCGATCTTGCCGTCGTCGATCAGGATGCGGGCGACCGAGACGGCGCGCTCGCTGGACAGCTGCAGGTTCCCCTTCGGGAACTTCGCGAGCGTGGCCGGCTTCTTGATCGGGTCGGAGTCGGTGTGCCCGCGGACGAAGATCTGTCCGTGGGCGTTGTTCTTGATCTGAACAGCGAGGGCACGCAGCTCCTTGGCGCCTTCCGCACTCATGTCGGCGGAGCCGGAGGCGAACAGGACGTTGTCCTGGATCATGTAGACGTAGCCGCCGTCGACCGTGAATCGCTCGACGCCGTTCGGCGCACGATCCAGGTTGCGGAGCTGATCTTGAAGGCTCAACAGTTCCTCGGAGGACACGCCTCCGTTGAGGTCCTGGCGGGCCCGGGCTTCGACCGTGTTGATCTCGCCCGTGAGCTGTTCGACCATCTTGTTCTTGCGAGCCAGCTCGGCTTCGAGTGCCAGTTTTTCGTCCTGGTACATCTCGGCCAATGCGATGGCACGTTGGTGCTCATCCTGGCTGACGCAGGAGGTCATACCACCGACCAGCATCAGGCCGGCCAGGGTGTGAAGGAGCGCGCGGTGCTTCATGGGAGTCCTCGTTCGTGTTCGATTTGGTTGCACGACCCCACCCCATTCGGTCCCACCCGGTTCGGGGCGAGGTGCGGTTGGCGGAGCAGGTGTCGTGTTGGCAGGTCCATGCCGGCGCGAGCATGGGACCGTCCCCTCGGGTGCTGCCCGACGGACGTTCCGTCGAGCGTCGCAGGCTTTCAAAACGCCGAAGGCCCGTGACCTGGGTGAGTCTAGGAATTGGGGTGGGTCGATCCCAGTCTCCCTTGGACGTCCTTTTCAGAGAGTCGCGATCGACGGTACGCCGGGGGCCTGGGAGCCCTGGAAGCGGCCCCGGGCCGGCGACCTGTGGGGCGACGCCCGGGGCCGCGGGGTCCTCGCGCTCTTGCGTCCCGTCGCCAGGGAGTCCCGTGGTCCTGGCGCCCCGTCGTGCCGGGGAGCGCATCGGATCGGGGCCGATCCGGTCAGAGCCCACCAGAGCCGAGAACGGGCACGTCCCCGGTCCCCAGGCACCGACAGGCCTCGATGAGCCCGATCACTCGGGCAAAGAGGTGCCGAACATCTCGGCGAACATCTTGGCCACACCGGACACGGTGCCTTGCTGGTTGGAGAGCGCCATCGCGATCGGGACGAAGATCACCATCAGCAGCATGGTGATGGCGGCCACGGCCACCTGGAGGGCACCGAAGCCTTCCTCTTCCTGGACCGCAGCGGAAGCACGCCGGGGGGGCGCGGCACGCACGATCTGGGGCTCCTCGATCTCGTCCTCGAGTTCGATCTCGCCCACGTCCTCGATGCTGTCGTCCATCAAGGTGTCGACATCCGCGATCTCCTGGGTCGCCATACCGGCGTCCATGTCGAGTGCGGGGTCGTCCTCGAAGACGAGCTCCTCGGTGACGTCACCGAGGTCGACGACCTCGCCGCCGCCGAGCTCGGCTCGCAGACTTTCGACGTCGCTCTTGCGGAGCTTCATCGTCTCGCCTTTGCGGAATGCGCGGATCTCACCTTCGGAAACGAGGCGCTTGAGCTCTTCCTCTTTCAGGCGAAGCTCGTCGAGGGCTTCCTCGAAGCTATAAAACTCGTCGGACACGGGGGAATCTCCTTGGAACTGGGGGGATGGGGGGATTTGGTTCGGAGCGACCTCACCGGGACACCGCGTGGCATTCGTGCCGTTGCGGGGACTCGCTGGTGAGGTGAATGGTAAGGCGCGCAGCGGGGGGGCTTCGCGGTCCGTCAGGGCCCTGGGGGGGAACGGGGGTCAGCCCTAGAGGCCATGTTCAGGATCAGTCTTCGGTGGAGATGCCCTGGTCGTTGAACATCTTCTCGAGCGTCTTGTACGGCAACGGCTTGCCCTTGTGGTCTTCCGTCTTGTCGTTGAATCCATCGAGGCGCAGGTCGAGGCCGATCTTGCGAGCGCCGACGAGCCGCACGCCGCGCGTACTGCCCGCTCCACCGGAGGCCTGGTAGACGCAGAGGTGTTCCTTGTCGGTGTCGACGAGGTAGAGCACCGAGGCGCCCGTCACGTCCATGCCCGTGACCGCGATCATGTGGCCGTTGGAGTCGGAGGTCACGCCTCCGCTGGTCACCATCGGGCTGCGCGTGCGATCCCCCTGGTTGCCCGAACTGCCGTTCTGGGCGAAGGAGCCGGGTTGAAGGACCACGACGAACAGGAGGATCAGCGCGACCATCGCGACGATCCAACCGGAGCGGTCGACGCGGATGGTGGGTGATTGGATTTCGGTGCGGGTCTGTTCCATGACGAAGGGCGCCTATCCTACCCGGAGGTGCGGGTTGCGACCACGGGCCGAAAAGGGTGCCCCATTGTCAGCCCGGATGGAGACCCAGGCGATGAGAGGCGGCCTGGGGAGGCGCGCTCAGAGGCCCTCGAGGTCGCCCGAGATCTCCTCGACCAGATCCTTCAGGGTCACGAGGCCGATCGGCGGCACCCCGGGCTCCCCCACCGCTGCCGTTCGCTGGCCGAGGCCGCGGAGACGGAAGAGGGCCTGGCCGACCGGGGTTCCGGGGTCCAGGAGGACCAGATCGCGGCGGTGCTGGAGCGGGTCGGCGTCCAGGCCGGCCAGCAGCACCTCCAGTTGGTAGGCGTAGCCCGTGACGGTTCCGCCGGGAACATCGACGATGGGCAGCCGCGAGTGGCGCGCCGTGCGCACGACCTCGCGCCGCTCCGCCTCGGTGGACGACTCGACGATGTGCACGACCTTGGACCAGGGGATCATGCAGCGCTCGATCGCGATGCTGCGCAGTTCCAGGGCGTTGCGCGCGAGCACCTCGGCGCGCGCGGACATCGCGCCTTGACGGCGACCCTCCTCGAGGAAACTCGCCACGACGGCACGCCCTCCGAGCAGCACGGGCTTCGCGTCGTTCAAGCGCAGGATATGACTCAGCAGGTTGGCCACGCCGGTCAGCATGCGTTCGAGCGGCCAGAACAGGACGCGCGAGACGGCGAGGATCGGCAAGCTCGGGAAGACGAGCGCGCGCGGTCTGCGGCGGAACAGTTCCTTGGGGAGCGTCTCGCCGAACAGGAAGAGGACCGGCGCGAGGACGAGGGTGACCAACAGCGCGCCGGTCCCGCCCTCCATCTCGCTCGCGCCCAGGGCCTGGCCGGCCATCAGGGACGCGGCTTCGAGCACCAGGTTGTTGCCGATCAGGATCGTGACCAGCAACGCAGCTTCGTTGCGCATCAACCAACTGGCCAGGCGAGCCTGACGATTGCCGTCGGCCGCCTCCAGGTCGAGCGCTGTACGAGACAGCTTGTAGCAACCGGTCTCGCTGCCGGAGTAGACGCCGCTGAGCACGACGCACACGAGGATCCCGAGAACCAGAATGGCGGTACCCATCAGACGAATCCCTCCTGACGAACGCCGCTGGCATCGGTGCGGACGTAGAGGTCCACGCTCCAGACGCGGCGACCGCGCACCTGGCTGACTTCGCCGACGATGCCGCCGCCGAGCTCGACCTGATCCCCGACACGCGGCAATCGGCCGAGGATGGCGAAGACGTACCCGCCGACGGTCTCGTACTCGTGCGGGACGACGTCGCGGTCGAGCAGTCCGTTCCAGTCGCGGATCGACAGGTCACCGGCGACGCGATAGCGGTCCTCGCCCAGGGCTACCATGGGTTTCTGGATCTCTTCGTCCTCGACGCGCAGATCGCCCACGACCTCTTCGAAGAGGTGTTCGAGGGTGACGATGCCCGCCGTCCCGCCCCATTCGTCGACGACGACGGCCTCGGCCACGCGGGCTGCACGCAGGGTGCTGAGCATCGAGAGCACCGGCGCAACCTCGGGCACGAAGGCCGCGGGCATCAGCACCGAGGCGACCGTGCGCTCGGGATCGGCGAGCAGGTCCCGCACGGCGACCATGCCCTCGATGTTGTCCGCGCTGCCGCGCACCACGGGCAGCCAACTCAGGCGTGCCTTCACAGCGCCGGCCAGGACCGCCCGATGCTGCTCGTTCGTGGCTTCGAGGTCCAGCGACAGGATCTCGACACGCGGCGTCATGATCTCGCGCACGCGCAACGAAGAGAGAGCGACGATCTCGGACAGGAGGCCAGCTTCCCCGTGTGCGATCTCGCCATCGTGAGCGCTGCGCACGAGCGCTTGCTCGAGAGCTTGCGGCGAGATCCGTTTGTCGATGCGCGTATCCTCACCGAGGCCGCGCATCGCGGTCTCCAAAAAGACCCCCACGCCGATGCGAACCGGCTTGAGGAGCGCCTTCGACATGAGAACCGGAGGAGCGAGCGCACGCGCGAACTGGGGCGCGGCGCGGAGGGCGAGCGACTTGGGCAGGATCTCCCCGAGACTCAGGAGCGCGAGCAACGAACCGACGCCGGTGAGCACGGGATGCGCGCTGCCCAGGTCCTGGACGACCGCGAAGTAGGTCACGTTGATGACCAGGTTGCAGATCAGGATCGTCACCAGGGTGTCCCGCGGGGAGGCCAGCAGCCGTGCCACGCGGGATCCCCCATCGCGTTCACCGAGTCCGAACAACGCGGTCTCGGCGGAACTGAAGAGCGCGCTCAGGGCGAGCAGTGCCAGGGGAATGGCCCAGGGCCAGAGGTCAGTCATTTCGGGTCATCCGCGGATTCGGGACCCGCTGTACTCGATCCCTCAGGCCGTGTCGACCCTTCGCTCGGTGCGATCGGCAGGATCAACTCGGCGCGGAACCCCTCCCCGGGGGGACTCGTCAGAACCAGCCGTCCGCCATGCCCGACGATGGTGCTGTGCACGATCGCCAGCCCGAGACCGGTGCCCTTGCCGGGATCCTTGGTCGTGAAGAAGGCATCGGCCGCGCGTTCGAGCGTCGCCCGATCCGCACCTGGGCCGTTGTCCTGGACGATCAGCGCCACCGTGTCCCCGCGCACCTCAACGAACAGGTCGATGCGCTTGGGCGCGTCGCCGAGCGGTTGGTCCTGGAGGGCGTCGAGGGCGTTGACCAACAGGTTGAGCAGCGCCTGTCCCAGTTCGCCGCCCCGCCCGTGCACGTCCGGCAGCCCTTCGAGGAGTTCGAGCGCGGCGGGATCGTGCGAGCCGCTGGAGCGATCCGGACGCCCTACGCGAATCGTCACGCTCTGTTGATCCGCGCGATGCTGCACGAGCCCCAATGCGTCGGCGATCTGCGCGCGCAGGTCCACGCGCTCGGGGCGTGCGTCCCGCGGAGCCAGCCGCAACAGGCGACCGACGGTCGTCCGAACACGCTCGAGCCCGCCTTGGACGAGTTCCAGGTACTGCACGCGCCGCTTCGGATCGAGGTCGGGGTCCGCGAGGGCCTCGACGGCGTTCATCATCCCCCCCAACGGGTTGTTGATCTCGTGGGCCACCCCCGCCGCCAGCTCGCCGGTCGAGGCCAGGCGTCGTTGCGTCATGGCGGCAGCTTCGGCGGCGCGCGTCAGCCGGGTGGCTTCGTCGACCTCGCGGGCGAGGCGCGCGTTGAACCCCTGCACCTCCTCGGCCATGGAATCGAACGTCCGCATCAGCTGGCCGAGCTCGTCCTTGCGCGTCGACGAGCCGGTGCGTGCACCCAGGTTGCCCTCGCGCACGGCCTGCGCAGCCTGGGCCAGTCGGCGCACCGGATCGAGCACGAAGATGCGCACGGCTCCGAACGTGAACAAGGTCAGGACCAGGGTCGACAACGCGAACCACGGCAGCAAGCGCACCAGCAGAGTCCCGATGCCGCGGCGTGGTTCGAGGATGAACCAGCAGCCGCCCCACACCTCGCCGCTGGGGTGGCGCACCGGGATGCAGACGCCGCGCTCGTTCGCGATGCGCGAGCCTGAGCTGCACGCGTAGTGGATGTCCGCGAGAATGTCCTGCTCGGGAAAGGTGGAGGGGCGGTGGTGGGTGCCACGAATCGCCAGGTGCGCGCCGCGGACCTCGTACGACCCGTCGCTGCGCTCCTCGGGCGAACTGACCACCACCGCGTCCTGGAACGAGCGCCATCCCGGCCAGCGCAGGATGCGTGTGACCTGGAGGTTGCCCTTCGAGTCCACCAACGCCTCCAACTGGTCGAGCGTGTTCTCCTCGTACTCGGATTCGAGGTCGGCGTTCCAGTCCGTGATCGCACCCGACAGCCAGGCCAGCCCGGTCGAGAATGCGAGCAGGTTCAGGATCGCGACGAGGATCGCGACGGACGTGCGCAATCCGACCCTCATCGGAGATCCCGATCGCGGAAGGCCGCCCACGCTAGGGCGCGGGCCCGTCTAGCACCTGGATCGTCGCTCATCATGCACCGCCGATCGTGTCCATGATCTTGAGCAGGGGCATGAAGAGCGCGATCACGATGAAGCCCACGACGAAGGCCATGGCGATCAACAGCATCGGCTCGAAGAACTTGAAGACGGCATCGATGCGACGATCGACGGTCTTCTCGTAGGAGTCCGCGACCTTGAGCAGCATGTTGTCGAGCTCGCCGGTCTCCTCGCCCACGTCCACCATGTTGGTCACGAGATCGTCGAACAACCCCGTCTCCCCCATGGGACGCGCGATGCCTTCGCCCTCGCGCACGGTGCGGCGGATGTGTTCGACACCATCGGCGAGCACCAGGTTGGAGGTGGCGTCCCGCACGATCGAGAGCGCGTCCAGGTGGGGCACGCCGGCCTGGACCAAGGTTCCGAAGGTGCGCGAGAACCGACTGATCAATGACGCGCGCGTGAGCGGGCCGATGAACGGGATGCGCAGGATCAACGCATGGATGCGGCGGCGATAATTCTCGTTGCGCGTCATCAGCATGACGTGCAGCAGGACCAACACGATCGGCAGCCCGAACATGAGGTACCAGTACGTCGTCGCGTAGTAGCTGGCGTCCAACAGGAACTGCGTCATGCGCGGAATGTCGGTGCCGAACGTGCGGAAGATCTCGTCGAACTCCGGGATGACGATCACGATCACGGCGGACACGACGCCAACGGCGACGAGCGAGAGGATCACGGGATAGATCATCGCGTTGACGACCTTGCCGCGGATCTCGGCAGCCTTCTCGCGGAAGGACGCGATGCGCTGGAGGATCTGGTCCAGGATGCCACCCATCTCGCCCGCGCGGACCATCGCGGTGAACAGGTGGTCGAAGCAGCGATCGTGTTTGCCCATCGCCTCGGACAGAGGCGCGCCCCCGGAGACGTCCTCGGCGAGTTCCGCGAGCACGTCCTTGAACGGTCCGGACCGCGTCTGGCCCTCCAGGATCGTCAGCGCCTTGACCATCGGGATGCCGGCCTCGCTGAGGGTGGACAGCTGAACGGTGAAGTCCGTGACGAGTCCGCCCTTCACGCGACCGCCACGCCGGCGCTTGGTCGCGCCGCCGCTGGGGCCACTCCGGGTCGCACCGCCGGTGTTCGCCGCAGGGGCGCTTCGTTGAATCCGCTTGGCCATGGGGGGAAGAGCCTACCCGCGTGCGGGCCCGAGTTTCGACCCGGAAGCGACCTGTCCCATCCGGAACCCCTGAAGTTCAGGGTTCCGGCCCCGATGCGGGGCAGGACGCGGCGCTTCGGAGGGAAACCTCAGAGCGCCGTCTCGCGCAGGACCTCCTCGATCGTGGTTCGACCCGCGGCCGCAGCCTCGAGTCCGGAATCGCGCAAGGGGCGCATGCCACGGGCGGTGGCCGCCCGACGGAGATCCTCGATCGAGGCGCCGCTCTGGACCATTCGCCGCAGTTCGCCGTCCATGCGCAGGATCTCGAACAGCCCGGTGCGCCCGCGGTACCCGGTGTGGTGGCACTTGTCGCAACCCTTCCCGTAGGCCAGATCCAGACCACGAATGCGATCGGCATCCGGGCCGAGCTCGGCCAGCAGTTCGTCGTCGGCCTGATAGGTCTGCTTGCAGTCGGGACACACGGTGCGCACCAGACGTTGGGCGACGATCGCCTCGAGCGTCGCCGTGATCAGGAAAGGCTCAATGCCCATGTCGAGCAAGCGCGTCACCGTGGACGGCGCGTCGTTCGTGTGGATCGTCGCGAAGACCGTGTGGCCGGTCAGGCTGGCCTCGACCGCGGTCGTCGCCGTCTCCCGGTCGCGGATCTCCCCCACCAGGATCTTGTCGGGGTCCTGGCGCAGGATCGTGCGCAGGACCGAGGCGTAGGTGACGCCGATGTCGTCGTGGATCGGCACTTGCACGATGCCGGGGATCTCGTACTCGACCGGATCCTCGACGGTGATGATCTTGACGGCCGGGTCGTTCGCCTCGGACAGCATCGCGTAGAGCGTCGTCGTCTTGCCCGAACCCGTCGGTCCCGTGACGAGCACGATGCCGTGCGGCAACTCGGTCAGTTCGCGCAGGACGCGCTCCTCCTCGGGGAGCAATCCCAGCGACTTGAGGCTCAGGTTCACCGCCGAACGATCGAGCACACGCATGACGCAGCCCTCGCCCGCTTGGCCGGGCAACGTCGCCACGCGCAGGTCGACGGGGCGCCCGTCGATCGAGAGTTCGATGCGGCCGTCCTGGGGCAAGCGAACCTCGGTGATGTCGAGGTCCGACATGACCTTGATCCGCGAGACGAGCGGCAGGGCCAAGTGCGCCGGCGGCGCCTCGACCTCGTACAGCGCTCCGTCGACGCGATAGCGAATGCGGAAGACGTTGTCGTACACCTCGAAATGCACGTCGCTGGCGCGGTCGCGGATCGCGCGTTGCAGGATCGAGTTCAACAGGCGCACGACCGGGCGACTCTGGGCAGCGGTTTCGGGATCGCTGCCGTCCATCGCGGCGGCGTCAGCGATCGCGTCCGACAGGGACTCCTCCGCGCCGTAGAGTTCGCGCACACGTTGCGCCAACAGATCGGGATCGGCCATCGCGCCGTCCGCGGGCATTCCGGCGGCGAACGCGATGTCCTCGAGGACGGTGACGTTGAGCGGGTCCGCGAGGGCGACCAGCAGACGTCCGTTGCGCACCAGGACCGGCAGGACGCGGAACGTGTGCGCGATCGACGCGTCGACCAACGCGATGGCTTCGTCCGTCGGCTTCACCGAAGCCAAGTCCACCGATTCCAGGCCCGACTGCTCGGCGAGCGCTTGAGCGACGTCGCCCTGGCTGCACATGCCCAGCGCCACGAAGCTCTGGCCGATCAAGCCGGCATGCTTCTTCTGCTCCGCGAGCCCACGCTGCACATCGCTCTCACGCAGCTTGCCCTGGGCCTTCAGGATCTGGCCCAAGAGGCGACGCCCCTCGGCCGGGTTGCCCGAAGCTCCGCTCACAGGCGCGTCTCCAGGTCGGCGGGCACTTGCGCGAAGTCGAGCGCGGTGCGCGCATCGATCCGACCTTGTTTGACCAGGTCGAGCAGGTAGTCGTCGAGCGTGACCATGCCCGTGCGCCGGCTGGTCTGGATCGTGGACTGGATCTTGTTCGTCTCGTTCTTGCGGATCAGGTTGCCGATCGCCGGGTTGTTCAGCATCAACTCGAAGCCGGCCACGCGCCCGCCACCTTGGCGCGGCATCAGGACCTGGCTGATGACGGCGACCAGGGACACGGACAACTGCGCGCGGATCTGCTCCTGCTGGTTCGCCGGGAACGCGTCGATCATCCGGTTGACCGTGCGTGCGGAACCCGTCGTGTGCAGCGTGCCGAACACCAGGTGGCCCGTCTCGGCCGCCGTGATGGCCGCCGAGATGGTCTCGAGGTCGCGCATCTCGCCCAGCAGGATCACGTCGGGGTCCTGGCGCAACACGCGCCGCATCGCCTCGGGGAAGTCGGGCACGTCCGTGCCGACCTCGCGCTGGGTGACGAGCCCCTTCTTGTGCGCGTGGTAGTACTCGATCGGATCCTCGATCGTGATGATGTGCCGTTCCTGGTTCGTGTTGATCCAGTCGATCATCGAGGCCAGCGTCGTCGTCTTGCCGGAACCGGTCGGACCGGTGACCAGCACGAGGCCGCGCGGGCGACGCAACAATTCCTGGGCGGCCTCGGGAAGCCCGATCTGCTCGAACGACAGCAAGCGATCGGGGATCAGACGCAGAACGGCCGAATGGCGCCCGCGTTGGCGCATGCAGCTGACCCGGAAGCGGTTGCCCGAGGGATGCTGCAGACCGAAGTCGGTCGTGCCGATGTCGTTGAGTTCCGCCCAGTGCTTCTCGTCGCACAGCTCGCGGTTGAGCGCGAGCGTGAGATCGTCGGTCAGCACCGTGGTGCCCAGCGACTGGAAGCCGTGATCCACGCGTCCGACCGGCTCGCGCCCGGGCGACAGGTGCAGGTCGGAGGCGTTGGCCTCGATGGCCGCCGTCATCAGTTGCAGGGAATCCATCTGGTTGCTCCGGTTCAGCTGCCTTCGACGCGAGACACGCGCAGCACCTCGGCCACGCTGGTCGTGCCTTCCGCGACCTTGCGGGCGCCGTCGATCAGGATGGGTCGCAAGGACCCCGATGCGAGTGCTGCGTCGCGCACGTCCTCGAGGCTCTCACCCCGGAACGTCATGTCGCGCAACGCGCTGTTCATGGTGAGGGTCTCGTAGAGCGCGACGCGTCCGCGATAGCCGGTGCCCTCGCAGGCGGTGCAGCCGCCAGGCCCTTTCAGCCGCCGGTCGCCGAGCGAGTTCGACGTCATGCCGATCGCCGCCAGCTCGGCCTCGTCGGGCGTGTATTCCTTGCCGCACTCGGAACACAACCGGCGCACGAGCCGTTGAGCGAGGACCGCCTGCACCGACGCCGAGACGAGGAACGGCTTGACCCCCAGGTCGACCAAGCGCGTCAGGGCCGACGGCGCGTCGTTGGTGTGCAGCGTCGAGAAGACCAGGTGTCCGGTCAGCGCGGCCTGGATCGCGATCTCGGCGGTCTCCAGGTCCCGGATCTCACCGACCAGGATCACGTTCGGCGCGCAGCGCAGCATCGCGCGCAGGATGCGCGCGAACGTCAGCCCGATGCGATCGTTGATCTGCACCTGGTTGATCCCGCCGATGTGGTACTCGACGGGATCCTCGGCCGTGATGATCTTGACGTCGGCGCGGTTCAGTTCCTGCAGCGCCGCGTAGAGCGTCGTGGTCTTGCCCGAACCGGTCGGCCCGGTGACGAGGACGATGCCGTGCGGTCGTTCGATCAGGCGCTGGAACCAGCGCTGGTCCTCGGGTCCGAACCCCAGGTCGCGCATGGGGATCAGGCTGGCCGCCCGATCGAGCAGTCGCATGACCATCGATTCGCCGTGGCTGGAGGGCAGGATCGAGGCGCGCACGTCGACCTGGCGCCCTTGGATGTCGAGCGTCATGCGCCCGTCCTGGGGCTTGCGCTTCTCGGCGATGTCCATCTTCGCCATGATCTTCAAACGGCTCAGCAGCGGCGCGGACAGGTGCTGGGGATGCTCGGCCACGTCGCGCAGCATGCCGTCCACGCGCAACCGCACGCGCAGTCCGTGGGCCCCGGGCTCGACGTGGATATCGCTGGCGCGCGCGGCCAGCGCGTCGACGAACGTCCGCGTCACCAGCCGCACGATCGGTGCGTCGTCGGCGTCGTCGCCAGCCTCGGCGCCGAGTCCTTTGGCCACCGACTGTTCGTTGTCGGCCAGGCCGGCGTCGTAGTAGCGCTCGAGCGCGCGGCGCAACGAGGACGGTGTCGCCAAGGCGCACGCGATCTCGCCCCCGAGCAGGAACGACAACTGATCGGCCAGGATCCGTTTGAACGGATCGTCGATCGCCACGATGAGCTTCCCGTTGCGTTCGGTCAGCGGGACGATGCCCTGCTCGACCGCGACCTCGGTCGGCACGCGTTCCAGGATCGCCGGACTGACGTTGCCCTTGTCGAGGTCGACGAAGGGCAGCCCCGACGTCGAGGCCACGGCCCGATACAAGGTCGGCTCGTCCACGGCTCCGGACTCGAGCAGCGCGTCCGCGAGGGTGCGATCCCCTCCGCGCGTGAGCACCAGGGCCTCGCGCAACTGGGCGTCGGACAACGCACCGGAGTCGAGGAGATGTTGACCGAGGTCCTGGCTCAAGGCGGGCGGAAGGCTGGGAACGGGTGGATGCGGTGGGAGGTTCCGTCCGGGCCGCGCCCATCCGGAACGCGATCGGTACGCACGCTCTAGGGAGCGTGGGGTGAGAGGGTACCGATTCCGACACGGAAACGCCCCGCTCGGCCTTGCCGAGCGGGGCGTTTCGTGGATTTCCGGGGCCGGCTGGAGCACCTGGGCGTGAGCCCCGCAGCGCCCCGGACGGCTCGGGGATCAGCGGCCGCCAGCGGCGGTCCCGCGGCAGACGCCGCTGAAGCGCACGAGGATCTCGGGCTTCGCCGGGACGCCGGTGCCGATCTTGATGACTCCGCGGAACGCGCCTTCGGCGTTGTCCGGCAATCCGTTCAGCTTGATCTCGACATCGACGCTCTTGCTACCGGGAACCGGTCGAACGGCGGTGGTGAAGTGCTCGGCCCACTGCAGCGCCTCGCTCGAATTCGGATCGCCCTGCAGCTCGACCTTCAAGTTCGACAGGTCGACCGTCTCGTCATGGACGTCGATGCGCACGGTGCGCGGCACGACCTGGCCGGGGCGCACGACGCCCAGGGAGACGAACTGCGGGTTGTGCGACAGGAGGCCGAGGACACGACCGGTGCAGGTCACGTTCAGGCGGTGGTTCGTGTCCTGCTGATGCTTCGGGTTGTTGGTGCCGTCGGGGTTCTTGTCGGGCAGCGCGAGGCGTGCTTCGTTGTTCTCCTCGATCTCCTCGGCGTCGGGGCGGATCTTGTCGCTGAGCAACGAGATCTGGTAGCCGAAGTTGCCTTCCTTCATGGAGGCGTCCGCGGTGCAGGTCACGCGCCAGTGGCTGGCCTTGCCATCGGGACCGGGGTTGACCGCTTCGACCTTGATGTCGAGGCCATCGGGCTTGGTCTGACCACGCAGGGCGTCCCACGTCAGGCTGACCGGCTCGCCCTTGTTGGCGTGCACGTCGATGACCTGGGTCTTCGACTCGCCACCGGGAACGTTGCCGAAGTTGAGGAGCGGCGGCGTGGCCTGCAGGAACGGCTCGACGTGGGCGACGAGCGCGAGCTGCGTCGTACCACGCGGGTCGTTGTGATAAACGTTGATCTTGACCTCGGTCCGATTGCGCTTGTTGGTCGTGTTCATGCGCGCGTTCAGGCGCATCACACCACCGGGAGCGATCGAATCGCCGTAGACGTAGGGGGTGAATTCACCGTCCGCGCCCTTGATCTCGAGCAGGCCGATCGTGCAGCCGCAGGTCGGGCTGGCCTGACCGATGATGAGCGGCGAGGTTCCGCCGGCCTTGAACTCGAAGACATGGCTCAGCACGTCACCCTGTTCCGCGCGACCGAAGTCGTGACGGTCCGAGCCGAAGTCGATGTCCAGCAGGGCGTTCGGGTCCTTGGGCAGGGACGACTGTGCGAGGCCGGGCTGCTTGGCGGCCGGCTTACCGTTGGCCGCCGCTTTGCGCTGCTCCAAGGTCTGGCCGGCGGCCGGCTTGCCCTTGTCACGGGCGCTGTCGGGCAGGGGCTGACCGTCGGGGCCGTAGCCGTAGCGGGCGTACTTCTCGACCTTGCGCTTGTAGTCCGGATCGGCGGCGTCGAGCGCGGGAAGGGACTTGCCAGCCCCCCCACCTTGCGCGCGCGCCTTGCGCTCCGCGTTCCTGGAACCCTTCGTGTCCTGGGGCTTCTTCCGGACCTCGGGCTTGGGCCCGTCCTTCGGGGTTGCCTTGTCCTCAGGCTTCTCAGCCGGCTTCGGAACCGTTTTCGGTGCGGGCGGCTTCTCGTCCTGAGTGGTCGCCAGGGGCGATTCCAGCTCGAGGGCGGGGGTCGAAGCGAAGGTCGGGGCAGCGAGGAGCAGGAGGGCGGGAGCGCTCAGAAGGAGGGCGCTCTTCGTGGTACGGCGGTTGCGAATCATGGTTCGAATGGGAATGGTGTGCGTCAGGCGAATCGTACCCGAGCCTGGAGGCCCCGGGGGGCAGTACGGGCGGTACGAGCGAGCGCCGAACGTGGAGGGTTCCGAATGGCTGCCAAGCAGAAGGAAGGACGGATGAAGGATCGATCGAATGCTGGAAGGAGGCTGCTCGTGCGGTCGGGTCTCGTCTTGGGACTGACCTGGGGCTCCGCGGGTTGCCTCCAAGTCCCGAAACCATGCCCTGAGCAGGTCTGGCAGGCCTGCGAGGCGGGTCGAGGAACGCCGGAGACTGCGTTCGAGGTCTTTCGTACGGCGGTGCAGGGCAACCTGTTAGTAGCGGAGTACGACTGTTTTTCCCCGGAATGGAAAGCACGTGAGGGTCTCGGGAGGGCGGCCTACCTGGAGATGCGGGACGAGTTGCTGGATCGAGGGCCCTTCCGTTTTGCGCTCTACAAGGCAGAGCTGGAGTGGATCACCTCGCGTTCCGACGATCACGCGCGGGTCCTGGCTCGCTACTGGGGCTACACGATCGACTTCCGGCTGGTCCGCAAGGCCTACATCCAGGTCCTCGGCTCCGGTCCGCAAGGTGGACGCCTCGAGGAGGCCTTTCTCGAGCGGCTCGAGGACCGCCTGCACTGGACCGCCGAGGACAAGGCCCTGTGGGCCCGCGCGCAGCTGGAGGCCGGCGTGGATCCGTCCCAGGTCGACTCGTTCGTGCTGCGCCACGAATGGTTGATCGACAACCTCGTCGTCCACGAGGGCGACCCGCCGGACCGCGAACCCAGGCCGCAGCCGCCGACCCTGCAGCCCTGACTCCGAGGTCCCCCAGCACGACCTGGGTGGACCGGAGATCCCGCGCCAGTCGCGGGTCCGAGCGCACGAGGTTCCGTAGCGCATCGGGCAGCCATCCGTGCTCCGATCCGCGCAACGTGAGCCCCCGGCTGGAAGGGTGCCGCGTTGCCAGGGCCCAGGCCTCCAAGGGGGCCGCGTTCCCGGTGCCCGCGTCTCGAAGGGAGCGGCGCGGCCGGGGTCCACGGTTCGATGGGCGCCCCGTCGCCAAAGCCCACGCCTCGATGGGTGCCGCAGGATCAGCAGCCCCTCCAACGAACAAGGCCCCGCCGGAGCGAGGCCCTGTTCGCAATGGATGCCCCGGTCCGAAACCGGGTCCTCGCGCGATGGAATCAGTCGATGGAGAGCAGCGTGTCGGCGTTCGCGCCGTCGCCACCGGTCTCACCGTCGGCACCGAGGCAGTGCAGGCTCAGGCCGTCCACGTCGAGGCGGTAGGCCTTCCCCCACGGGTCGGTCTTGTGACCCTCGTCGAGGCTCCAGGCACGCGCCGCCGCATGCCCCAGGACCTCGTCGAGGTTGGCGGGCGCGCGACCTTCACGGGAACGGAAGTGATCGCACGCAGCGCGCCAGCGCTCGAGGTCGTCCTGGACCATGCCGGCCTGCATCTGGGCGAGGAACTCCTCGTAAGTCGGGATCGGACGCTCGTGCAGTTTCAATTCGTCCATCTGCATGCCGTCGAGCATGCGCAGGACGAGGCGCACCACGCGACGAATCTTGTCGTAGTCGATCTTGTCGGGGTCGTCGCCGGGACGGTGATAGTCCTCGTGCACGTCCGCGAACAGGAAGGTGACGGGCAGACCCAGGTTCTTGGCGAAGTTGGCGTGATCGCTGCGATCCCAGTAGTCGTCGGCGCTGCGGAACTTGCCGAAGCCCTCGGCCTCAGCATGCTGCTCCGCAAGGCGCACGAGGCCGTTGTACTCATGCTTCACGCGACCGTTCTTGGTGGGCGTGATCATCAGGTCGTCGGGAGCGTTGCGCCCGATCATGTCGATGTTGATGTCGGCGACCGGGAAGCAGCCTTCCGGCAACCAGGGGCGCTGGGTCCAAGCGCGGGACCCGAGCAACCCCTTTTCCTCGCCCGAGACCCACATCACGAGCACCGAACGACGCATCGGACCATATTCGGCGAGCGCCTTGGAGAGCGCCAGCAACCCGCACGTGCCGGACCCGTTGTCATCGGCGCCGTTGTAGACCTCGCCGCGTTGGGTGCCGACGTGGTCGTAGTGCGCCGAGATGATGAGCACCTCTTTCGAGAGCACCGGATCGCTCCCAGGCCAGAACCCGCAGACGTTCTCGAAGAGGCGATAGCCCCGCGGATGCGTGATGGCCCGCACCTCGTGAGCCTCCACGTCAGCCGACTCCCCCACGGTCTTGAGCACGCTCCGCCCCACGGCGCGCACGAACTTCGATTCGCCGTCCGCAGTGAGAACCACGGTCGGCCCGTCGTGGCGTCCACCTCCGCGCAAGCGACCCTTGGTCAATGCCGCCGTGACCTTGCTGTTCTCCTCGAGAACGTCCTCGCCCTTCTCGGGAAGAAGGACGACCCCGACGGCTCCAGCCTTGAAGGCCCGCGACTTGCGGCGCTGGATCGACTTGCCCGGCGAGCGGATGATGGCCCACTTCCCTTCCACGTTCTCGAAGTCCTCGTCGTCCCCTTCCCCAGCAAAGACGAGTCCTGCGGTGAGGTCGCTCTCGAACGCGTCGCCGCTCTTCCCGAAGACGTAGTCCTCGCCGAAGACGAGGTTCGCATCCCCGACCGTGAACGAACTGCGCTCGACATCGAGCTGGGTCCAGGACAGGGGGTACTCGCTGAGATATCCAGCTCGCCCACCGGGCTGAAAGCCCAGCTCGACGAGACGGTCACGAAGGAACCGCGCTGCTTGCATCTGCTCCGGGCTTGGCGTATCGCGACCGGCCATCGCATCGGATGCGATGAACTCGAGGTCCTTCTGGATGGCCCTGGCTTGGATGGAACGCAGCCCTTTGTCGAGGGCGTCCTTGGTGGCCTCGACGGTTGCGGATGCGACCGTGGACGCCGTCGCGGGGACGGGGTCGTGGGCGAGGGACTGCGGGAGCAGAGGGGCGAGGACGAGGAGGAGGAGGGTATTCATGATGGTTTCCAGGGAGACCATCCTGCGCTCCCCTCCCGTAGTCAATAGGACGTAGGCATGGTTCGGCGCGGTTTTGCGTTTCGCATGCAACCCCCGCACCTGAACTTCGATCCCCCGTACGTAGGACCCCCTTCTCAGCCGCATGGAAGGACGAACGACACCATGCATCGTTCCTGGGTGGGATCGGGTGCCCCATCGAACGTGTGACGACCTCGACCCGAGGTTCGATCATCCTGATCCATCACATCTTGGCCCGACTCCGAGGTGGAGGCCCTCGCCGGTTGCGACAAGGTTGCGGCGCGTCCGAGCTCCCCCCACGGTCCAAGCTCGACCTCCGGCTCGACGTGGCTTGGAAGAATCACGTGCGCAAGCGAATCCATCGCGACCCTGCAGGAAGGACTCCGGGAGTTCTCGCAGGAGCGGTCATCGAAGGTTTCGCGAGGTCGGAACCTTCGCGTTGGAGAGTCTCCGCATGGAGCGGCTCCCTCGACGATCTCGACCCACGTGTGGGGGCTCCCTGAGGTGGAGACCGCACCGAACGGGGCCGCTCTCCCTAGCCTGGGTCCCGCACGAGCATGCGCCGTGAGAGATCCGGGCTAGCGGCCACCCTTGCGGTTGTTCTTGTTGTTCTGGGCAGCCCGTTTCTGCTCCTCGAGCGCTTGCCGATTCGCAGCCTGATTGACCCGATCCGCCTCCTGACGACGCAACGCCTCCTCCGCCATCTGCTCTTCCGTCATCTGCTGCGACTTCAACTTCTGCTCACGCAGCCAACTCTCACCACCCTTCATGTTGGCGAGCTTCTCCGCGGACGGTTCGTCCTGACCCTCCTCCAGGGTCACCACGATGTTCTTGGTCCCGGCTCCGATGTTCTCCAAGTACGAGGTCTTGTGCCGAGGGGCCGTGACGACGAGGCGAATGTTGCCCCCCTTGGAGGTGCCGCGAATCAGGAACTCGCCCTGCTCCCGGGTCACCGACATCGCTTCGGAGATCATCGTCCAGTTGTTGTTCGGACCCAGGGCTTGGGCGCGGACCATGGCGCCGGGCAGTGGACCTGCGGCGTTGCGTACGAGTCCGGAGGCGAGCACCGGGCGGACGCGGAACAGCAGGGTTCCCAAGGACGAGCCTTTGATGGACGGGTCGAAGGAGAGATCGGCCTCACTGTCGAACTGCTCGCCGTCCTCGAACATCACGATCCGGGCGGCTCGGATCTGCGGCGGGACCCAGGGGTCGCGCACGGTGAACTTGAAGTAGCCCTCCTCGTCGGTCCGGAAGGAGATCGACTCCTTCTTGGCTCCGTCGATCTCGATGTGCGCGCGACCACCCATGTTGGCCATCATCTGGCCGTTGGCGCCCATGGCTTTGGCGTAGACGTGCGGGAACACGTCGGACCAGACCAAGGTCATCTCGTTCTGATCGGCACTCGCGTCGGGCCCCATCTTGGTGAACGTCATGTCACGACGATCGCGCAGGCCGGCAAGCTTGAAGGTGATCGGTACGCCCTGTTCGATGAAATCGAAGCGGGTCGACCCACCCGTGACGCGTCGGGTCTCGATCGCACGGAAGATCTCGCGGTGCTCGCCGAGATGGTCCCGCGTGTGCTCCGTCTCACCCATCGACATGGTGAACCGTTCCTTGATCGGCTCGCCGTGTTGGTCGACGACATGGAGGATCAGGCGGGTGGCCGGGGGCAGAGTCAGGCGGATCGGCTCGTCGGGGAGCTGGTCCGGGTCGATCTCGACGACCTGGTTGGTGCTGGTCGGAAAGGCGAAGCCGACCGCGTAGCCGATGCTGTTCTGCTGCTTCTTCAGCTGGGGCGTGATGCCGCGGAACGAGGCGATCCCGGTCGGGGCGCTCGTGTTGCGCTTGACGACCGTACGCAGCTCGTTCGGGTAGTTGTGGCCGATGGCGATCGGGACCTGGGGCACGGGCTTGCCGTTGGAGTCCAGGACTTCGACGAGCAGTTCGACCTCGGGTTCGAGGGTGACCTGCATCGGATTCGCCACGGGGCCGATCCAGACCTTCCAACCCCAATGGCCTGCGTGTCGTACCAGCAGCGCTCCGTTCAGAACGTTCGGAAACACGGCCACGCCGTTCTCGTCCGTCTGTTGCTGGTTGCCGCGATCCTGGACCATGCGTTTGTGCTTGGCCATGTTCATCGAGGGGCCCTGCCACTCGAGAGCGACCGAGGACCGATCGAGGAGCCAGACCTGGGCGTTGGTGACCTGGGTCTTGCCGTCCGCATCCAGGACGTAGACGGCCAGCTCCCCGCGAGCCGTCGCTTGTTCGATCACGCGGGTGGCCGCGTTGTGGCGGGTGTCGTTGGAACGGCCGTCACCGGCGAGCTCAGGCTCTTGGGCGCGACGATTCGGGTTCGACACCAGGTTGGCGGAACCCGTGTCCTGGTCCTTGGGAACCGTGGCGTTCTGGGACCTGGGACCATCGAGGCCGGGATCGGTCGGGCCGTCGCCGGACAGTGCCATCCAGGCGATGCTGGAGACGAGGACGAGCAGGATGATCGGGAGGAGAACCTTCATGGTGCGATGCGTCGGGTGCTTCCGGGACAGGGTCGGCCGGGGAGGAGAGGGCCGGAATGTCGGGGAGGAGCTTGGAGGGGGGCGCTCGAGTCGAGAACGAGGGCGTATCCACGTTCAGTGTAGATCGGGATCTCGGGTACGGCGGCTGATGGGACGGATGAGGTCTTTCCGTATTCCCTGGGAGTTGCTGCGTCCCAGAACGAGGACGTGGGGCAGCCGGGCTCGGTTCCGATCCTCTGACCTGGCGCAGAGGATACCGGCCCGGTTCGGTGCGGTTGTGGAGGAAAACCCACGCAGGACCGCCCCCGTGGCAGGTCCACGGGCATCGGGCACCCCCGGACCACCCGAGATTCTGCCCAGGGGCCGTCCCCTGGCGCTGGCCGCCTAGAGCGTGCGGGATCGCAGGAACCGTGCGTTGGACTCGCGAACTCGATCCAGCAGGGGCTGCAGAGCACCTTCCCGAGCCGCCAGGTCATCGCGGTTCGCGCTGCACCAGGGGCAGGCCATGTCGTCGACGTGGAAACGGATGAAGTCCGCGGGGCCGGAGTCGAGCGAACCGGCCAGGTCCCGCGCCAACCAATGCCGCGCAGGGCACGAGATCCGGCCGGCCTGCCAGAGGAGGGCCACGTCCGTCTGGGCCTCCCCGTCGTGGGCCTGTTGGGCGAAGGCCGGGACGAGGCTGCCGTCGGGGTCCTTGCGGGCGGCGAGTTCGCGCATGCGCTTCAGGGCTCGGAACTTGATGCCGGCCACCGCGGTCTCGTCGCGCAGGTCCAGGCGCTCCCACGTGTCGCGGTTGCGCCAGCCTCCGGCGAACAGGGCTTCGACGACCATCAAGCGCTGGAACTCGCCCGCCTCCCAGGTCTCCTGGACCCACTCGCGCAGCACGTCACCCAGGATCGAGCGGCCGTGTTTGCGCAGGTCCTCGTCGCGCAGGACCTGGGACGGGGTCTCCGCTTCGCTGACCATGTTCTCGAGCGGCGACACCTCCTCGCCATCGTCGTCGGTGGACGAGAGCGTGCGGGTGCGGCGGCGGCGCAAGTGGTCGATCGTGCGATTGCGACAGATGCCGAACAGGTACTGCTCGAAGGTGAAGAGCGGGTCGAACGAGGGGATGCCGCGCACCGCGCCCAGGAAGACCTCTTGCACGACGTCCTCGCGCGCCTGCGCATCATCGATGCGACGCGACACGTAGGCGTACAGTCGGCCCGCGAACTGGCGCTCGACCTCCATCCACTCGCCATCGTCGAAGGCCCGCAAGCGCTCGATGTCGGGGGACCACTCGCTCATCGCGTCGGCTCCGTTCGATTCATGCCGCTCATTCGACCGCTTGCAGGAAGACCATGCCAGCCAGCATGACGGCGAATCCCAGACTCGCCATGAGCATCAGGAAGAGGCTCAAGCGCACGCCGCGTTGCATGACGTTGCCCGAGGAACTCACGACCGGATCCACCGAGGTCTGGAACATGCGCAGCGCGCCGCTGGCGAGGCCTCCGACCAGGGCGGCCAGGACCTCGAAGGCGACCCGCAGCGTGGCCACCACGCCAAGGGCGGGCCCCCCTTGGATGCGCGGAGGGACCGGAACGGTCGCCGTGCGCCCCACCGTGGCCCCCAGCCTGGGCGCGGGTCCCGTCTCGAGGATCGCGGCCGCTTGCGCCTCCGCGGCGGCACCGACCCCGGCCCCCTTCCCCAGAACCCTATCGGCGACCTCCTGCAGGAGACCTCGGCCGACGGCGTCGTCGTCGCGGGGAGGTTCCGGCATCCGCACGGGGAGGATCGGCGTCGGGCGGGTCGCATCCGCTTCGCTGGAACGGGGTGCCAGCACGGGCTCTTCGCCCCAATCGATCGCGACCGAATCGCCGGGCCGCGCGGTCTGATCGAGCTCGGCCAGGATCTCGCCGACGTCGGCCGGACGATCGTCGGGCTTGAGCCGCAGGCAGGCTTCGACGACCGGCCGCAAGCGGGCCGGGAACCCGGCCGGGAACTTCGGCGGATCGTCCTGGGTGCGCATCACGAGGCCACCGCCGTCGAGCGCCTCGAACGGCAGATCCCCCGTGAGCATCTCGAACAGGATGATGCCCAGGGAATACAGGTCGGCGCGGTGGTCCGCGCGCCCCTGCATCATCTCGGGCGCCATGTACTGCGGGGTTCCGCGACCGAACGACAACGTCGTGCGGCCATCGGTCAGCAACTTCGAGAGACCGTAGTCGCCGACCCGCGCGACCTCGCCCTTGAGGAACACGTTGCTGGGTTTCAGGTCGAAGTGGACCAGCCGACGATCGTGCAGCGCCAACACACCGCGCGCGGTCTGGACGAAGGTCAACAACGCTGCGGCGGGCTCCATCGGCCCTTGCTTGAGGCGTTTGGCCAGCGTCTCCTCGCCGGCGTACCCCATGATCAGGTACGGCACGCCCATGGCCGAACCCAGGTCCTCGATGGTCACGAGGTTCGGGTGATCGATCGCGGCGAAGTGCCGGACCTGGCTCAGTTCGCGCTCGACGACCTCGCGCTGCGCATCGTCCTCGACCTTGAGGAACTTGACCGCGAAGGCCTTGCCGATCGAGATCTTGCGCGCCTTGTAGACGTCACCGAACGCCCCGCCGCCCAGACG
>TARA_R110002096_G_scaffold52503_7_pt1 | contig 53709 bp, 36 predicted proteins | sample TARA_R110002096 | Tara Oceans TARA_R110002096 (sample SAMEA4397295) | marine metagenome | biome: Polar Biome; feature: [DCM] deep chlorophyll maximum layer (ENVO:01000326); material: water (ENVO:00002006), including particulate matter (ENVO:01000060) such as... | depth 35 m
GGCTGTTGTTGCTGCATCGACGGTTGCTGCTGCTGAGCCGGTTGCTGTTGTTGCTGCTGCCCCTGCTGCTGATGGAAGCCGGTCTGCTGCACCTCGGGCGATCCCGAAGTCGGCGTCGAGTCCGAGGCCATGCTCGGCGCGGCCATCGGCTCGCGAGGCATCGACAACGGAGCGGCGGGCTCGGGGCTCGTCGGCCGCGGCGCCATGGCCATCGGCTGAGGCTCCGGCATCGACGACGCCGTGGCCTTCGCGGTGGGCGCAGGATGGAATCCGGTCTGCTGCATCGGGGTCGGCGTGGGCGAATCCTCCGCCGCAGCGATGTTCGGATCCGAGGGCGGCGCGGTGCCACCACCGGTCTGCTCGTGGATCGTGTCGAGCACGGTCGCAGCCAGCGCCTTGAGCGTCGGAAAGACACCCTGGCCCGTGTTGGCGATGCCCTCGAAGGTCGGACAACCCATCGGGTTCATCGCGGCCTCGAGCTCGGGCATCGTCATCGCGTCCGGCAGGTCGCGTTTGTTGAACTGCATGACCATCGGGATGGTCATGATGTCCTTGCCGTACTCCTGCAGGTTCTCCTGCAGGTTGCGCAGCGACTCCAGGTTCTCCTCCATCATCGAGGCCGACGAATCGGCGATGAAGATGACGCCGTCGACACCTTGCAGCACGAGCTTGCGCGTCGAGTTGTAGTAGACCTGACCTGGAACGGTGTAGATCTGGAACTGCGTGCGCATACCCGCGACCGTGCCGAGGTCGAGCGGCATGAAGTCGAAGAACAACGTGCGATCCCCATCGGTGGAGATGCTGGTGAGTTCACCACGGCTGCTCTCGGGGGCCTTTTGGTGGACCACCTCGAGGTTGGTGGTCTTACCGGACATACCGGGACCGTAGTACACGATCTTGACCGTGACGGACTTCTGGGCGAAGTTGATCTGAACCATCTAGCTGTCTCCGGAGACATCGGAGGTCGGATTCCACTGGAACGGGGTCGACCCCGTCGTGGATTCATCGGAAGGAAGAGGCGCCGGCGGTGCCGGCTCCGTACGCGAATCCGCTGCCTGGGACGGTTGTCCCGTAGCCTGCGAATCGTGGTTGGGTTGGGCGTTGGCCCCTTGGTTGGCGGGTGTATCACCCAGTCCGCGCAAGAGTCGACGCATGCGACCGAGCGCGCCGTCCATCGGCACGCGCAGTTCCTCGGGACTCGTCCCGTGCTCCAGGACGACGAGCAGGATCGCTCCGGGTCCGCGCTGCAGAACCATGGCTCCGTGCGTCGCGACGAGCACCGCGCGATCGGGTGCGTTCCAGGCCAGTTGGCCGAGCGAGCGCGCCAGGTCGGACATCCAGCTGGAAGCCAACGCGGAGAACGAGTGCAGGCCTTCGTCCGAGTCGAGCGCCGCCGTGGCGGAGCCGCGCTCACCGCGCATGCGGCAGCCCGGCATCGACGCGACGGGAACGCCGTCGAATCCGATGACCGCGGTCATCCGGACGCCCGGGACGAGCGCGAGAGGTTCGAGAACTTCCTTCATCGGGAGTCACGCTCCGTTCGGGAACCCGCGGTTCCGATCTCGGCCAATGCGGCCAATTGGGTGGCCGTGGCGCCGCCTTCGACCCACACCGCGGCCGCGCCATCGCGATCGGGGTAGGCGACGAGCGTGCCGAAGTCGCCTTCGAAACGGACCTCGAAGGGTTGACCGAATCCCATGCGGCGCGCCGCGGTGCGGCAGGCGGTCACGGTCTCGCGCACGCCACGTGCGGTTCGGTCGGCGGTGGCGCCGTGCAGTCCCTGAACCAGGGCCGTGCTCCCGCGATGGTAGACCGCCGCGCGAACGCCGGGTTGGGAGCCCAGGGCTTGGAGCAGAGGTCGAACCGCAACGCTGGAGTGCGTGTTGTCGCTCCCGTCCGAGTCCCCTTCGAGCTCGCCGCTCCGCTCGACTTCGGCCAAGCAGCGATCGAAGGATGCACAGTCCTGGGAACGCGTCATCGCGTCACGGAAACTGAGCTCGAGCTCCTGGTCGCCGGGCCGCAGCTCCAGCAAGCGCGCCAACGCGGTGCGCGCCTCGTTCCAAGCGCGTGCGCGCGTGGCGATGTCCGCCATCAGGCGCAACGGGCGAATGTCACCCGGCATCTGGTTGGCAGCGGTGTTCGCGAGTCCCCAGGCCGTGCGTCCGTCCGCAGCCAGCCGATCCTCGAAGAATCGTCCGGCGCGCCCACGGGCACGGTAGTAGTGGGCTTCGGTGTCTTGAGTCGTTTGGCTCCAACGCTCGGCAGCCTCTTCCGCGCGACGCGGGCGACCGCACTCGAGCAACACTTCGCAGAGCTCACGCCAGAGCGCGGGGCGGGGCCCGTTGGCCAGGTCGGCCTCGAGCGATCGGATGCGCTCGTCGAGCTTCAGGCTGGTCGCGCGCTCGGCGAGGCGCAACAGCTCGCTGTTGCCGGCATGCAGTTGCAGGCCTTCGGTGCACACCTTGAGCACGGCGGCGGTGTCGCCGACCATCACGTACTCACGCGCGAGGCTTGCGTAGCTGTCCGGCGAGGAGTCGGAAGCGAGTCGGCGGGCTGCGGCACGAATGCGCTTCCCCCGTCCAATTCGGTCGAGGAAACTCATTCGCCTTGGTCCGCCTGCCACTTCTCGAGAGCATCGATGTCGACCTGCAGCTGAGCTCGGTGCTCCCAATCGGGCTGGGAGCGCTCCAGGGCTTCCTGGAAGCTGACGAGAGCCTCGTCGAACTCGCCCCGCTCGGAGTGCATCAAGCCACGCATCCGCGCGGCCTCCGCCATCTCCTGGCGTTGGACTGCGACGCGGGCGTTGCGGCGCCCTTCGGCGGCCATCTCACGTTCGTGATCGGCGATCCGCGTGTCGAGCGTGTCGCGTTCCTGCGTCACACCAACCATGCCGGACCACACGCGGTAGTCGTCGAGCATCGCCTGCAGGCCCGCGCGTCGCTCGTGCAACGTGCTGGGCGTCTCCAGGCTCGCTTCGGGAAGGCCGTCGTAGGTGCGACGGATCGAGACCTCACGGGCGATCAACGCCGACACGCCCGTCGAAACGAGCAACAGGACGAACAGCAGACGCCAACGACGCTTCGAACGGTTCGACTTCTCGGCTTCCTGATAGCGCAGGTCGCGGATCATGCGCGCCACGTCGCGACGCGTTCGGTCGAGCAGCAGGATCTCCTGCAGCCACGGAATGGCCTCGGAGGGCTTGCCGTCCTTGATGCACTCCTCGGCGCGCGCCAGGTAGCGCTCGACGAGTTCTTCGGTCTTGCCGGAGCGACGCAGGACTCCCGCGAGCTCCTGATCGATCGTCCTTTCGGTCGGCATGTTGTTCGCCAACAGCTCGAGCACGCTGCGGGCGCGATCCGGATCGCCGGAGCGCTCCAGCAGCACGGCCAGGCGCCGGCCTTCGACCGCCAGCGAGATGCGATGCTCGCCCAGCACGTCGGGGTGAGCCAGGCCCAGGATCACCAGGGCCTCGAGCAACCGCAGGTTGCCCGGGTCATCGCAAAGACTGTCGAGCAGGGCACGACCGAAGGCGTGCGCCGTACGACGATCGAACTCCTCAGCGGCGCGTTCCATCTGCGAGCGCAGACGATCCGCATCGAGGATCGCCTCCACATCGCCGGTGAGCGCGGAGACGACATCCTCAACGATGAGTTGGGAGTCCTGGGACGGTATGTCGGTTGCCGGATCGTGCACGAGAGATGGATGGACGGAGGAAGGGTTGGCGCCCCCATAGAGGGAGGGTCCTGTCCGATATCGGGTCGCCGGTGGCCCCGTCTGAAGGAGAATGCGAAGGACCCGCGATCCAGCCGATCGGCGGGGTCGCGGGTCCTCGTTCCCAGCGGGGAAACCCCGTGCCAGGACTCTCTCAGCGGGGGTTTCCCGCCGAGCCGTGTCTCACTCCAAGCCGTCGAACGGATCGACGACGAGGGCTGCGATCGTGGCGTTGCCGGCGGAATCGGTCAGGCCGATATCCAGGTCCAACGTCTCGCCAGCGCTGACGATCGATGCGACCTGGATCCGAACGTGGTTCGAGGCCAGCTCGGTGACGCTGGTGATCCCACCGCCACCCGTGAAGGTCCAGTTCGCGATGTTGGCGGCGAACGACATGCTGACGTCCTCGGTGAACAGGATGTCGACCGCGCCGCCGAACGGATCGACCTCGAAGTTGACGAAGGCCTTGGCCACGCTCGGAGCCGTCGAATCGCCCCCGATGGGCCCAGCGAGGGCGACGGGCGCACCGATGGCGTTGCCCGAGGCATCCATCACCGCGTTGACGCTGACGCTCAGGACCTGGTTGACGTTGAGGTTCATCCCATCCGGCAGGTGGATGGTCACCGTCGCCGTCGTGCTGTTCCAGGTGAAGTTCGCGTTGGTCAGCGGCAGGGCGATGCCGTTGGTCACGGTGTAGTTCGTGCGATCGAGCGCGGACCCCAGGTCGAGCTGCTCGGTGAACTCGATCTGGATCGTGTCCCCTCCCAGGCCCGGCGTGGAGGTGCCGGCCACCGAGGCGAGCAGCGGAGCGGCGACGTCGGTCCCGACGGCCAAGGTGATGTTGCCCGCGGCCTGGTTGCCCGCGACGTCGACCGAGGAGGCCTGTGCGATCACGAGGTTCTGGGCCGCGACCGGAGTCACGCCGAACGTGGCGCGCACGACCCGCGGGCTGATCCGCGTGACGGTCGTCGCCAAGTTGCCAACGTTCAGGTCGTAGTTGCCGGGGACCTCTGCAGCCGTCTGGTCGACGGCCTCGTCGAAGATCACGATCACGGAGTCCGCGACGGCCGTGTCGAGGAAGGCGGCGGAGCCACCTTGCGTCGGGCCGTTGACCGTGTCGCCGACGACCGTGTTGTCCTGGTTGTCGATGCCCGCCAAGCTGATGCCGGTCTCGGTCCGCAACGGATCGACGTTGTTCAGGAGACCCAGTCGATACGTCTCGGAGCCGTCCAGGTCGGAACTGCTCAGACCGATCGTCAGGACCGTGGATCCGTCCCAGGAGAACGTCGCGTTCGAGAGATCGATCACGTCGCCGCCGGGGAAGGTCTGCAGGCGGTACAGAGCCGGGTTGGTGATCTGCCACGGACTCATCGGACGGTTGAAGGTCACGAGGACGGTGTCCCCGGACTCGCCCGACACAGCGGTGTGGATGGGCAGCGCAGCTTGGAGCGGAGCGGTGGTGTTGGAGCCCAGGATGGGCATGTCCACCGACTCGAACATCACGTTGCCGGCGAGATCGGTCAGACCCGCGACGTCGACGGTGTCGGTCAAGGAGACGACGAAGCCGTAGCTCAGGCGAACGCCCAGTCCGCCATGGATGGAGACGGCTGCGGTCGGGTGACCACGCAAGGCTCCCACGTTGTCGCGCACCGCGAAGAACTGGGTGCCGAACGCGTTGTTGATCGGATGGTAGATGTCGTCGAACGGGCCGCAGGGCTCGTCGAAGCGCACGATGACGTCGTCGTCGTTCGGCGCGTCGTCGCGCCAGGCGACGTGAGCACTCGGGCGGCCCGACTCACCGGTGACGAGTCCACTGACGACCGTCGCATCGACGGTGTTCGCGGCGATGTCGCGCATCGTCGTGAAGCCGAGCTGGAACGTGTCCCCGACGCGCAGGAACTGGTCGCCGTTGTCCAGGCGCACCGCGGCGAGGCGGGTCGCGGGGTTGTAGCTGACGGTCTCCGGACCGAGGGCCCAGGGCGTGCCGATCGGCGATTCGAAGTTCCAGTTGGCGAGGGACTGGACCTCGGCCTGGATCATGTCGTCGTCGAACGTGACCGTCACGGTGTCGTTGTCGGCACCCGCGGTGACCAGCGCCGTGATGGTGCTGATCGTCGGGTCGATGACGTCGGTCGAGGTCAGCGTGATCGGCCCGATCACGACGCCTGTGGCCGTTCCGGCCAGGTCCTCGATGTCGTTGTCGATGGTGATGTTGACGGTACCGGGGATCAGCACGGTGGTCGTCACGACGCGCACCGTGTTGCCGTCTGGGAGGACGGTCGCACTGGTGATGTTGGTGCCGGCGCCGGCTCCGATGTCGTAGTTGCTGGCGTCCTGGGCGGTGGCCGGGTCGAGGTCCTCGCTGAAGGTCACGTCGACCGTCTGACCGGTCGGGTCCGCAACGCGGTTTTGGATCGCGGCCGAGGCCGTCGGAGCCACGGCGTCGCCGCTGGCGTTCACCTGGCCGGCAGCCACACCGAAGGCATCCCCGTCGATGTCGACCTGTCCGACGGAGGTCACGTCGACCGTGTCTCCGTTGTTCATGTCGAAGTCGAGGTCGACCGTGAGCGTGCGCGTGGCCAGGTCGTAGGCCAGCGTCTGGTCCGCCATCGTGATGCCGACGGCTTGGACGTCGATGGTCCAGCGGGCCGGATCGATCGCGAGGTCGGGGTCCAGGGCCTGGTCCGTGATGATCACGATCTGATCGCCACCGGAGTTCGAGGCGGTGGTCGCGGTGACCGAGGTGAACGCGTTGGCGGCAGCCTCGGCGTTCCCGATCGCCACGGTGGCGTTCACGAGAGCGTTGCCGTGGGCGTCGATGAGACCCAGGTGATCGATCGTGTCGAGGCCCGGAACGACCGGCTTCGAGAACGTGACGCGCAACGTGAGCGCGTCGGGCTGCGTCACGCCGGCGGTCAGCGTGCTGCCGATGGCGTCGACGTGATCGTTGACCGAGAAGCGGCCGATGCGCGGACCGTTGATCGGGTCCATCGGCTCGCTGAACACGAAGTCGACGATCGTACCGGTGGCGTTGAGCGCCAGGCGTTGTTCCATCGAGACGAGCGTCGGGGCAACTGCGTCACCTACCGCAGCACCTGCAACAGCCACGTTCGCGACCGCGGTCTCCCCCACACTGATGAGGTTCGCCGGCGTGAGTTCGAAGGCCGCGTGGATGTTGGCTCCCGCAGCCAACGTCGCGGTCAGAATCTGCGTGGCCGGAACGAGGTCGAAGGTGGAACCCGTGAGGTCCAAGGTCTCGCCACCGGACTCGAGGGTCCAGTTGGTGACGTCCTCGGCCAGCGCCTCGACGACGCGCGGCCCGGTGAACGTCAGGGTGATCGTGTCTCCTCCGAGCAGTGCATCCCCATTGTCCTGCGTCGCGGACGTGACCACGAACGTCGGAGCGGTCGCATCACTCGTCGTGACGGCGCGATACGCGGTGGACACCGTGGGGTTGCCCACGACGCGCACCTGATCCGCAGGGGAGACTCGGTCGTCCCAGGTCACCGTACGGGTCGTCCCCGAACCGCCGATCGAGAGCGCGTTCTGCGCTCCGTTCGACGAGACCATGCCCAAAGCGACCGTCCCGGGGTTGTCCGAGAAGGTCAGAACCGTGGTGGTTCCTTCGGGAGCAGCCGTCAGGTCCTGAAGGGCACTGGTGAGCGTGATGAAGGAACTGTCGGACCCAGAGCTACAGCCTGCGGCGAGCAGCGCAAGCAGCGCGAGGGGTCGGATCGAGGAGAGCATCCCAATTCGCATGGGGGAACCTGAGGTGAGGAGGTGATTCGGGGAACCACGAGAGGCCGCGGCCGGGTGCCGAGGGAGGACCTGTGGTGGAGGGGTATCCGTGCCTATGTCGATCTCATGGTGATCCACCCTGAAGGCGAACCTGCGAAACCGAGTTCGGTCCGAGGCCGACCGAGCGCGCCCGAGCCTTCCCGTGGCCGCGAATGGGCACCCGGAACGCCCCGCACCCTGCCGCCACGGCGTTTTCGGGTCGCTGGACCCGAATTCGTCCCACCGCCGGTCGTTCGCGGCTCACTCCCGCCCGACTCGACCTCGACACACATGCGCCCCCGTCCGGATCGAGCCGGACGGGGGCGCTGGAGGCCTGCGAAGTGATCCGCAGCGGAAGGTCAGAAAACCAAGGGTGCGAGCCAATCGTCCGAGAACCGCGTCCCGGACGGGCCGCGGAGCACCGGCTGAACGGCCAGGTACGTCCCGATCAGGTCCGGATCGTCCGGCACCTGCAACGTATGGATGGCCTGTCCGGAAGAGCCCAGGACCGCCGCCTGGATCGAGGCGGATCCCCGGTCGACCAGGAGCGCACCGGGCACGCCGGGGATCGACAGCGGCGTGTGTGCGCGCACGCCGTGGACGAGGAGCGAGATCGAGGCCGGCACCTCGGGGCGTACCGCGAACGAGACGGGCTGACCGTGGACGGCTGCCGTCAACTGCCGCAGTTCGCCCTCGCCGGTATCGAACAGTCGGATCGCTCCGACCGAGCTGAACTCGTTGTTGTGGGTCGACTTGTGCGCCACGAGCACGCGCCGCCCGAGTGCGTCGATGTCCAAGCCGCGCACGCTGCCCGACACGTCGAACGTCGCGACCGGAACATCGAAGCCGCGCGCCAAGAGGAAGACCTCGGGCAGCGACACGTCGTCGCCCCAAGTTCCGAACGCAGCGCGATGACCGTCGGCCACGATGCGCACCACCTCGGGCAAGTTCTGTCGAGCGCCGGGCGACGTCCCCAGTTCCAAGTCGTTGTGCAACGTGTTCGCGTCGACGTTCCACATCTCGAGCCGTGCCGAACTTCCGATGACGTGGTTCCACCAACCGGCGGCCAGCGTCGTGCCGTCCGCATCCAGGTCGACACACGATGCGACTTCGTCGGCAGCACGATTCAACGTGAACACGGGTACCCATGCGCCCGGTGCGTCCTCGAGCACGCGCAACGAACCCAGAGCACCGACGGCGAGCCGCGAACCATCGTGTGCGAGCGAGATGGCGCGCGAGGAGTACGCCAGCGTTTCGTGATGACGCATCGTTCCGAGGTGGTCGATCACGTACAGGTCCAAGCCGGCCGAGATCGCGATGCGTCGCCCGTCGTCGGACACGTCCAACGCGTTCAACGCGACACCGTCCAGGTCCAACGCCGTCAAGACCGCACCGGTCTCGCCGAGCAACACCTCGACGTGTACGGTGTCGAGGCTCGTGTCGTGTCCCGCCGCGACGACGATGCGTCCGTCCTTGCTGCATGCGAGTTGGGTCGTCCCATCACTGACGCCGGACATGGCATGCAGCCAGGTCGCGCCGAGGCCTTGGGACTGTGCCGCGTCGCCCAGGTCGTAGCCTCCGACGAACAGGTTGCGGAAGGTCGAGTTCGGGATCGGGATCGCGTCCAACGCGAACCCGCGGGCGACGTCGCGCGCGGCGGCCGTTCGGATCGACTGCGCCAGGCGGTGTCCTCCGACCTCGACGAAGCGCGCGCCCACCGTTCCGCTGGCGTGCGTGTCGATGGCGAGCCAGCGTGGATTGGCTCCGCCCATCGCACCGATCACCAGGTTCTCGCGCCCGGTCAGATGCACGTCGCCGGGGATCCAGGGCGTCCCCGCGTCGGGATGATGGACCCAGACCTGGCGAGGTTGGAACACGTCCTGGGCCACCGCGGGGGTGGTCAGGTGGACGGACAGCAGCAGGCCGGCGATCGCCAGCGGTTGGACACTCGGTCGAGCCATGAAATGGAGCGCTCGTTCAAAAGAGACTTGGACGAGGAAACGTAACCCGCTCCGGAACACCGGGTCGCGCACAACTCCTTTCCTGACCAAGACTTGCGTCGTTCCGAGCCGCTCGATTCCGCCGATTTCACGTTCGCTCCAGGAGGTCTCTCCGCGAGACGGACGCGAGGAGCGGATAGAATCCCGCCCCCATCGCGGATCGGGGAGAGTTCCGCCCCCTCTCCAGGCCCTGCCACGACGGTTTCGCACCGTCCGCCGCACGAACCTGGAACGGGAGCGCGGGCGCCGAAGGGGCAAGCCGGACGACCATCGTCCGCGCGAATCTCTCAGGCAAAGTGGACCCGATCCGGAAGGCTTCCTGGAGGCACCGTCCCTGCGTGGGACATGCGTGCGGACAGGGGCGCGAAGGACACGACTCCGCCGTTCCATCTCCGCGCTCTCGACACCGCCCACGTACCTCCCATGAAGCAGACCTCGTTGCACTCCGTTCACATCGCTGCCGGCGCGCGGATGGTCGAATTCGGTGGCTGGTCGATGCCGGTCCAGTACGGCCCGATCCTCGAGGAAGCCCAGCGCGTGCGCACCACCGGCGGCCTGTTCGACTTGGGTCACATGGGCCGCTTCCGCTTCACGGGCCCCGACGCCGTCGCGTTGATCGACCGCGTCGCGACCTGCTTCTGCGGCAAGATCCCGATCGACTCGATCCGCTACGGCCTCCTGTGTCGTGAGGACGGCAACCCGATCGACGACGTGCTGGTGTACCGCGGAACCGACGACGTGTTCATGGTCGTGAACGCCGGGAACCGCGATGCGGACATGGCATGGATCCAGAGCCACGTCGATGGCCTGGACGTCACGATCGAGGACCAGACCGACGAGCTGGCGATGCTCGCCGTGCAAGGTCCGAAGGCGGCCGAGGTGTTGCAGCGCGTCACCGAGGACCTGGACCTCTCGACCGTCGGCTATTACAAGTCGGGCTTCGGCACGTTGTGCGGCCTGGCGAACACGCGCTTCTCGCGCACCGGCTACACGGGTGAAGACGGCTTCGAGATCTACTTCCCGACGGCCGAGGGCGAGCGCGTCTGGAACGCCATCGCCGAAGCCGGCGCCGCGGACGGCATCACGCCGATCGGCCTGGGCGCGCGCGACACGCTGCGTCTCGAAGCGGGCATGCCGCTCTACGGTCACGAGATCGACGCCGAGCACAACCCGATCGAAGCCGGTTTGAACTTCGGCGTCTCGTTCCACGAGGACAAGGGCGATTGGATCGGCCGCACCGCATTGGCGGCGATCAAAGAGAACCCGAGCCGCAAGCTCGTCGGCCTCACGACCGACGGCAAGCGCGCCCCGCGCCAGGGATACGCGCTGATGAACGGCGAGACCCAAGTGGGCACGATCTGCTCCGGCGCGGTCTCCCCGACGCTGAACACGAACATCGGGACGGCGTACCTGCCGCTCGACCTGGCCGAAGTCGGCCGCACCTTCGACATGGACATCCGCGGCAAGCGCCAATCGTGCACCGTCGTGGAGCTCCCCTTCTATTCCCGCAAGCGATAGCCCCTTAGCACCTTCCCAACATGCGTCCCGACGACCGTAAGTACCTGGAGTCCCACGAGTGGGCCAAGATGGACGGCGACACGATCCTGGTCGGCATCACCGACTTCGCCGTGGTTGAACTCTCCAGCGGCAACGAGGGTGACCTCGTCTACTGCGACCTGCCCGAGGTCGGTCGCATGATCGAGCAGGGTGAGACCTTCGGCGAGATCGAATCGGTCAAGGCCGTCGCCGACCTGAACGCTCCGTTCGGCGGCGAGATCGTCGAGATCAACTCGGACATCGAGGAGCACCTCGAGATCCTCTGCACCGATCCCTGGGACAAGGGTTGGCTCGTGCGCATCAAGCCGTCCGACACCAACTCGGATCACATGCTCGATGCCGAGGCCTATGAGAAGCACATTTCTCACTAGCTGAGGATTACCTGGCACCGTATGTGATTCCGGTCGCGTCATGCAACCCGAGAACCTCCGTCATCGAAACCTGGCGCAAGATCACCACCTGGGGCGCGGATCCCGCGTTCAACATGGGCCTAGACGAGGCACTGCTCGAGGCCGGCGAGGCCCCGACGCTGCGCCTCTATTCCTGGAGGCCCGACACGCTCAGCCTGGGCTACTTCCAGAAGGTCGCCGACGTGCCCGGCGTCGACAAAGCCGGCATGGTCGTGCGCCGCATCACCGGCGGCGGTGCGATCCACCACGCGCGCGAGTTGACGTTCTCGCTCACCTGTGACGCGTCGCACCCGATCTACAAGGGTCCGATCAAGGACAGCTACGAGCGTGTGCACGTGGCGATCCAGGAAGCTCTTGCGGATTTCGGGATCGAGAGCACGTTGCGCACCGATGCGTCCCTCGACTCGGACGTATCAGGAACGGGCATGTGCTTCCACCACTCGACGCCGCTCGACATCGTCTGGTCGAACAAGAAGGGCGTCGGCTCCGCACAGCGCCGTCGCGGCGGCCGCGTGCTGCACCACGGCTCGATCAAGCTGGACACGACGCCTCTGGAAGGCAACATCGCCACTGCCCGCTCGGTCGGAGGCCCAGAACGCCCGGACGCCCTGGCCCCGCACCTCACGCGCGCATTGTCGAAGGCCTTCAACATCCACTTCGAACCCGCCGCCCCGAGCCCCGACGAACGCGTCGCCGCCCAAACCCGCGGCCCTCGCTACCTACACCCGGACTGGGTGAACAAACGCTGAAGCAGCAGTGACTAGGCCGAGCAAGCCCGGGTCATGAAAGGTACGGTGTCGCACACCGCCGGATAGCGGCGATTCCGTCGAGAAGGTCCGGGCTTCAAGGCTTGACTCGCTCGAGCATCCAGCCCGTGAGGTCCGACCAATAGTCGATGCGCGATCCGTCGGGCAGACGCAGCGAGTGGTCGCCCTGTGGGTACCAGCGCACGTCCATGCGCTCCGCAACGTCGGCGGGCAGCGAAGCGATACGCTTGCGGCAGAGCTCGGTCGGGACGCTGCGATCGAGGCCGCCGAAGAGCCACAAGGAAGGTTGCCGCATGGCCTGGAGGGACGGCGCGGGGTCGTACCAGGCGGGGCCCGAGTAGGCCTCCAGGCGACTGGATATCTCCGCCTCCGTGAGTTGCCCCGGTGCGAAGCGGCCAGGATCGTCCCCGGTCAGTTTGCTGAAGTCATCCTCCTCGCCGAGCGTCACGGTGGGACCCGAGATGGCCACCACGAACACAAGCTCGGGGTCGCGCGCGGCGACCAGGGGCATGACCCAACCCGCCTGACTGCCGCCGAGCAGGCCGATCCGCTCGGCGTCGATCGCCTTGTGACGCTTCAGGAGCGCGACCCAGGCCTCGACATCGGCGGCCAGGATCCTTAGCTCGGCTTCGGTGCCGGCGAGGCCCGTGTTCGGCAAGCTTCCGCCCGAGGACCCGCTTCCGCGCTTGTCGTGGATCAGAACAGCGAAGCCCTCGGGCACGAGCTTGGCGACGAAACCGCGCAAGGCGCGGCTCGTGGTGCTCGCGGCGGGGCCCGACCCGTGGACGACGACCACCGTCGGAAACGGCGGTGACCCGAATCGCGGCGTGGCCAGCAGCCCCGACAACTCCACGCCATCGGACGTGGTACGCAGCTCCTCGGTCCGGATCTGGAGAACACCGGTGGCGTACAGCCCGCCCGCGATCACGAGGGCCAGGATCGCGAGAAGCACACGTCGTATGGAAAGGTGTCGCATGGTTGGGACTGGCTCCCCTGCTTCTCGAGTGGAAGCCCTGGAGGCCACTTCGGCATTGCCGTCCGGTGAGCCTTCTGATCGTGGATACGGTGCCAAGTACGGTGCCAGGAACCGTATTTGGCAGGAGGCCACTTCGGCGTACGCGTCCGGTGAACCCATCTGGTCGAGCTGGACGATCCACTCGATCTCGGTGACCACGGAGAGGGAGCAGGATCACTTCACGGCCTGTACGCAGGAAGGTCCAGGCCCCAGCTCGATGAACCAGGACAGGCACGAAAAAACCGAGCCTCGAGGAGACTCGGTGACCTCCAGTCCATGAGGCGGACTGGACGCTACGGCCGCGTCAGCGGCCGTGCCGGTAACATCGCCGCCCAGTCCGCACCGCGGACTGCTGCTACGGCCGCGTCAGCGGCCGTGCCGGTAACATCGCCGCCCAGTCCGCACCGCGGACTGGGTGGTTACCCCGCCAGGACTTGAACCTGAAACGTCTGGACCAAAACCAGATGTGTTGCCAATTACACCACGGGGTAGCCGTTGAGGCGGGGAGCATAATCCGAGGCCGTGGGGCGGGCGAGTCCAAGCCTGGAAAAACGTGGCTGAAGGGCCGAAAATCAGCCGCGGACGAGGCGCAGGGCCGACGCCAGCGCGTGCTGGGTGGCCCAGCGGCGGATCCGGTCGCGGTGGGCGCCCGAAGGCCAGCGGCGCTCGTGGGCGGTCACCTCGCCGTCCAGGCAGAATCCGAACCAGACCTGGCCGACGGGATGTTCGGGGCTGTCCGAGGTCGGTCCGGCGACTCCGCTGACGGCGATCGCGAGGCGAGCTCCGGTGCGGGCCGCCGCCCCCACCGCCATCGCTCGCACGACCTCTTCCGAATACACGGTGTGCTCCAGGATCGTTGCTGGATCCACGCCCAGGAGCTCGACCTTGGCGTCCGCGTGGTACGTCACGAAGCTCTCGCGCAGCACCGCGCTGATCCCTGGGACCGAGGTCAGCGCGGCGACCACGAGGCCTCCGGTGCAGGACTCCGCGAGAGTCACGCTGATGCCGTTGGCGATCAGGTGCACGCCCAGCGCCTCGGCCGGGTCCAGGAACGTCTCCGAGAACAGATGGTCCGCGAAGCGACGGCGGAAGTCGTCGAGTCGCGCATCCAACAACTCCCGCGCGCGGTCGGCGTCCTCGTGCTCGGCGACGAGCCGCAGCGCCAGCACGCCCTCGGACACGGTGACGCCCGCTTGAGGATTCTGCGCGCGGTCCAGCCACTCGGCCGCCTCCGTGGCGAAGACGCTCTCCGACAAGCCCTCGAAGAACAGGAACGCGCTCGCGCGCTGGCCGTCGACGGGATGTGCGCGCAACCACGGCACGACGCTCACGTCCCAGGTGGCGCTGACCTCACGCGGAGGTCCGGGCAGCGAGATCACCGTCGCGTCCCCCACCCGCATGCGGAATCCGGGCGCGGTCCCGGCCGGGTTCGCCAAGACGGTCGCTCCCGCGGGCATGAGTGCCTGGCGGCGGTTCGATTCCGGCATCGGTCGGTTCGAGCGTTCGTACCACGCGCGCACCTGGCGCCACGCCTCGTCGTCGTGCACGACCTCGACGTTCGCCGCGGCAGCCAACGCATGACGCGTCAAGTCGTCGGGTGTCGGCCCGAGCCCGCCGGTGACGACGATCAAGGGACAGCGCTGGGCCACCTCACGTACGGCCGCAGCGATCAAGTCGATCTCGTCCAACAGGACGCGCGACTCGACCAACCGCCGTCCGTGTTCCGCCAATCGGTTCGCGATCAGCGGCATGTTCAGGTCGGCGTGCTTGCCGGCCAGAAGTTCATCGCCGATGGCCAACACGGCCACGTCACGGGGATCCATCACCGGCCCGCTCATCCGCGGACGGCGCGCTTGCGCTCGGACGCCTTGGCGAGCCACAGGCCGACCTCGTAGAGAATCACGACCGGGCCGGCCATCATCATCTGCGTGATCGGATCGGGCGGCGTCAGCACCGCCGCGAGCACCAACGCACCGACGATCGTGTGCCGGCGATAGTGCGCGAAGCTCTTGGCCTCGACGATCTCGAGCCGCGCCAGCGCCAGCATGAACACCGGCAGTTGGAACACGAACCCGAGCGCGATCGCCAGCGCCTTCAGGAACTGCAGGTACTGATCCGCCACCTGCGTCGCCGAGTTCAGCGCCGGCTGGCCCAGGTTGTCGAGCCCGAGGAAGTACAACGCGTACGGCACCATCAACATGTAGCCGAACGTGACGCCGCCCAGGAACAACGCGACCGACCAAGGCACGTAACGATGCACGACCTTGCGTTCGTGCTTGTAGAGCCCGGCCGCGATGAAGCGCCAGATCTCGAAGATGATGTACGGGCCGGCGACGAACAGGCTGAGCCAGAAGCAGATCCGCATCCGCAGGACGAACCCGCCGTCGGGGCTGAAGATGCTGAGGCTCTCGTCGACGCGATAGCGGTCGTTCAGCACCTTGCGCTCGGGGTAGCCGCTCTCGAACCAGGTCAGCGGATCGACCGGTTTGGCGGCTTCCTCGTCGTCCGTGTTCGCGTTCGGATCGTCTCCGGCCCCTGCGTCCGTCGGCGGATCGAGGTCGGGCTCAGCGCGCGCAGATTCGACGGCCGCCTGCAACTCCAGCACATGGTTGTGCCAATGCTCGACGCCAGCCTCGTTCAACCACGCCGTTGCACGCCGGTGCGGTCCCTGGATGAACTCGAACACCTCGTGGCGCTGCGAATAGAGCACGCTGAACGCCACCGCCAGCGCGACGGCCGAATGGATGAGTCGCCGGCGCAACTCGTCCAGGTGCTCGCCCAGCGTCATGCGCGTGCCTTCGACGTCAGCGGAGTCTTCGGGGCTCGGTTCGGGCGGGACCATGTGCGCGCGTGCTGCGGATCGGCGCAGCGGAGGCTCTCAGAATGTACGAAGGGCGGACCCGGGTGGGGTCCGCCCTTTCATGGATCACGCTCGCGGTCGGACGCCGTTTCCAGCGCGAGGACCGGGCGTCACGCTCACTTCTTGAAGAAGCGGCGCAGGTCGCCGATGTGGACGATCTGGACGCCGGTGCTCTCGGCGTTCTTGTAGACCTCGAGCTCGGAGACCGGGATCGGATCCTCGAGCGCTTCGTCGGTGTCCGGATCGGTGTAGAGCGGCTCGCCGACGATCAGCAGCGAGGTCGACTTGTCGAGCGTGCTCTGCACCGTGATGCCGATGTCGCCCAGAAGCATGCGCAGATCGGACTCGGTCCAGCTGCCACCGAAGCGACCGGCGAGGACGGCGTTCTGCTCGGCGCCGGGCTGGAAGACCGGGTTGTAGAGCACATCGCCCTGCACGATCGGATCGTTCGGGTCGGAGAGGCCGAAGACCTTGCCGGTGCTGCTGAGCTCACCGACGTCGATGACCTCGACGCTGCCCTTGACCAGTTCCGAACCGGGACGGCCGCTGATGACCGTGAAGACCATGCCGCGGGAGACCTTGTCGCGCGCGCCGAGATCGAGGATCGCGATGCCGAGCGCCGAGGAGGCCTCGAGGACTTCGCCGTCCTTGTCTTGGGTCGTCTTCGTGATGCCCGCGATGTTCTTGATCTCGCTCGTGAGGATGCCGATCTGGGTCTGGCTCTCGTTCTTGGCGGTGACCAGGTTGCGCTCGGCTTCGTCGCGCAGCGCCTTGGCCGCGTTCATGTCGCCGGTGAGTTCCTGGTTGGTGTTGCGCAACGAGGCAATCTGGTCCTCGAGCGTGCCACGCTCGCGGTTGGCCGCGTCGATCGCGTCCTGGAGCGCCTGGGCAGCCTGGCGGATCTCGGCGTCCTTGGTCGAGAGCGTCGCGTCGTTCGTGGCCTGGGCCGACGTCACCTGGTTGCGCAGGTCGCTGACCTGGCCTTCCAGAACGGTGATCTGCTGCAGGAGCGCGGCGAACTTGGGCGGGACGGCCGCGATGACTTCCTCGAACGTGTCACCCACGCCCGGGAGCGGACCGACCGCGTCCTTGAAGATCCGAAGGGCTTCCTTGGCGTTGTCGCCAGAGGACTTCAGCGAACCCTCCGGAACGAACCCGAAGATCCGGGACTTCTCGATGTTCGCGTTCGATTCGACTTCGTACTTGGCGTCCGCAGCCTTGGATGCGGTCTCGGCGTCGGCCTGACGAGTCTCGGCGTTCGTCCGGGCTTCACCGGCCTGGTACGCGAGGAACGCGGTACCGAAGAAGAGAACCAGGACCGCGATGAACCAGATGGCGCTGATGTTTGCGGCGCCGCGCTGCGAGTTGTGCTGCATGCCAGGGGCTGATCAGGAGTCGGACGGCCGGTACGGCGGAGTCCGAAGCGGGGAGGGTTCCCGGAGGAACCCAGGCGGGGGGAGGGTGCTCGGCTGGGCCGGGCGGGTCGCGCTCCCCCAGGACGGGTCCGGGAGGAATGCGGGGGGAGAACCGGGCGTGAAGGCCCGTTGGGGGGGCGCTGTGATAACCGATCCGGGGTGGACCAGCAAGCTCAGGGACCCTGCTTGACCGGCGTCCCATCGCCCCTAACCTCATGGGAGACCGGGACACGGGACCCCCGGATGGCTCCAGGGACTGCGGGTACCCACCCGCCTGGATCCGGTTTCGGACCACCTGCCGCCCGTCCCCCATACCGATGACCGCACCTCTCGACCCGCCCCAGGACCCCAGCAACCCCGATGTCACCGCTGGGGGCTCGAAAACCCTCGTCCTGGGGGTCCTGGGAGGGATTGCGTCCGGAAAATCGACCGTCGCCAAGCTGCTGATCGGGTCCTCCGGGGTGCTGATCGCCGCCGACGCCATGGCCCATGCGGTCCTGGAAGATCCTGAAGTCGTCGGCCAGATCGCGGCCACCTTCGGCGAGGACGTCCTCTTGAGCGACGGATCCGTGGACCGGCCGGCCCTCGGAGCCTTCGTCTTCGCGGACGCGGCGAAACGTCGCCAGCTCGAAAGTTGGATCCATCCGCGTGTTCGTGCGAACATCTGGGCCGACCTCCGTCGAGCCCGGGCTGCCGGGGTGCCCGTGGTCGTGTTGGACGTGCCGCTCCTCCTGGAGAACGACGCTCAACACAACCTGCGCTCCGAGTGTGATCACCTGGTCTTCGTCGAGGTCTCCGCCGAGGAGCGGGATCGTCGTGCGCGACGTGACCGCGGTTGGGCGGCCGGGGAAGTCGAACGTCGCGAGGCGGCGCAACTTCCCCTGGCCGAGAAACGTGCTGCGGCCGACGCCATCGTCGACGGCAACGGCAGCCTCGCGGAGTTGGAGCAAGACGTGCGCTCCCTGATGCACCGACTCGGAATCGGCGAGCCCCCCACCGCAATAGACGTTTGACTGCCAGGCCATTTCCACAGGCCGCCCGCACCATGAAGCCCGCCTTCAAGAAGAAACCGTTCAAGTTCAAGAACAAGCGCCCCCGTCCGCCCAAGATCGGCCAACTGCATCTCGATTACGAGGCGTTGCCGAAAGACTTGGACGAGGACGCGATCGAAGAACTCGTCGCCGCGCTCCCCAAACGCAAGAGCAAGAAGAAGCTCGAGCCCATCGAACAGGACGACTTCCTGGCGATGAACCTGGGCGACATGCACGACCTGGCCGAGGAGGAGAAGGTCCCGGACTTCACGGGACGCAACCGTCGTGACGCCATCTGGCAGATCACGTCGCACCGCTTGAACACGCACAACCCGGTGCGCGTCACCGGCGTCGTCGACGTCTGGGACAACAAGCACCACTTCCTGCGCACGCCGCACACGGACTACATGCCGGCGGAAGAGGACGTGTTCATTCCGGCATCGATGGTCGAGGATCACGGACTGATCCGCGGCATGACCGTGACCGGCCTCCTGCGCGTGAACGCCGAGGGCGAGAAGTACCTGTGCCTCGCCGAGATCGAAGAGGTCGACGGCGGAGACCCCGAGGACGCCGCCGGCCGCGCACCGTTCAAGGAGCTCGTGCCGCTCTATCCCGAGCAGCGCATGATCCTGGAGGGCACCAAGGACAACCCCCTCGAGATGCGCATCACCGACCTGATCACGCCCGTCGGGCGCGGCCAGCGCGGTCTGATCGTCGCGCCGCCGCGCACCGGTAAGACGGTGTTGTTGCAGATGCTGGCGAAGTCGATCGTCAAGAACTCGCCTGATGCACACCTGATCATCCTGCTCGTCGACGAACGTCCCGAGGAGGTCACCGACTTCCAGCGGACGATCACGGGCGAGAACGTCGAGGTCGTGGCTTCCACGTTCGACGAACCCGCCTCGCGCCACATCAAGGTCGCCGAGATGGTGATCGAGAAGGCCAAGTGCCTGGTCGAATCGGGTCGCGACGTCGTGATCCTGCTGGACTCGATCACGCGACTCGCGCGTGCCTGCAACACCGAAGCGCCGTCCAACGGCAAGCTGCTGTCCGGTGGTCTCGAGGCCACGGCGCTGCAGTTCCCCAAGCGCTTCTTCGGCGCGGCGCGCAACATCGAGGACGGCGGTTCGCTGACGATCCTGGGCACCGCGCTGATCGAGACCGGCTCCAAGATGGACGAGGTCATCTTCGAGGAGTTCAAGGGCACCGGCAACATGGAGATCGTGCTCGATCGCCGTCTGTCGGACCGCCGCATCTTCCCCGCGATCGACATCAACCGGTCGGGCACGCGCAAGGAAGAGCTGCTCTTCACGCAGGAGGAGATCGAGCGCGTCTGGATGCTGCGCAAGGTCCTGAACGAACTCGATCCTGTCGAAGCGATGGAGATGCTGATCTCGAAGATGTCGAAGACCAGCGTCAACGCCGAGTTCCTGATGAAGATCGGCGGCTGATGCGGATCCTGATCGGCGTCGGACGCTGGGAGGCGATCGGGGGCAGCGAGCGTTATGCGCTCGATGTCACCCGCTCCCTGGCGCGCGCCGGTCATGACATCACGGTCCTGTGCGGCGGCGGCGAGGCGCCGTTGCCGCGCGGGGTGCGTCGCATCGAATTGAACGGATTCGGTGACCTGTGGGCGCACGAGTCGCGCGCCGAACTGGCGGGCATCCTCGCCGGACTCAGCCCCGACGTCGTACTGCAACTGTCCCCCACCGCGCCGTGGGTCAGCGCCGAACTGGTCCGAGCCGCGCCGCTCGTGCGGTTCGTCCAGGACCACACGCTGTTCTGCCCCGGCTTGAATCGTCTGCACCGCGACGGCGGCCGCTGCGAGGAGCCGCCCGGAGTGGCGTGCCACAAGCGGTTGTTCCTGCGCGCCGGTTGTCGCGATCTCAGGCCCGGCCGCGGTGCCCTGGACCGCATCAAGGAACGCACCCAGGAGCTCGACGTCCATCGCGATGCCGCGCGTTTGCTGGTCGCTTCGGGATGGATGCGCGATCAATTGGTCACCGCCGGCATCCCGGCGGACAAGGTCACGATCCTGCCCTATCCCACCGTCGCGGCGACGACCGAACTGCAGTCCGCGCCGTTGTCGCTCGAGCTCGAGGCGTTCCTCGCCGCGGGTCCCGCGCCCGTCATCGTGTCCGCGCGCTTGGTGCCGGAGAAAGGCGTCAACGTGGCGTTGGACGCGTTGGTCAAGCTGCGTCACGCACGCGCGGTGATCGCGGGCGACGGCCCCTTGCTGAACGAGTTGCGCGAACGCGCGGCCGTGCTGGGCTTGAACGAACGCGTGCATTTCACCGGCTGGATCGACCACGGCCAGATCGAGGCGCTCCTGCCGCGCTGCTCCGTGCTGTCGATGCCCTCGACCTGGGACGAGCCGTTCGGCCTGGTGGGCATCGAAGCGATGGCCCACGGCGTTCCGGTCGTCGCCTCGGACGTCGGCGGCGTGCCCGAATGGCTGGCCGAGGGCGAGGGTGGCGTACGCGTCGTCCCCGGTGACGCCGCGGACCTCGCACGCGTGCTGCGCGTCTGGCTCGCCGACCCGAGGTTGCGCGAACGCATCGGCCGCGCTGGCAGCGCGCGCGTAGAGCGCAGTTTCCGCCCGGCGCAGCACGTTGCGGCGTTGGAGACGATTCTGACGAACGCGTCCCGATCCTCGGTTCGCGTGAGCTAACCCGTAGCTCCCGCCTGACAACAGCAGCTTGGATACATGAGGCAGAGTGCTCCCTTCGCGTTGATGACGTTGTTCTTGGCTTGGATCGCGTTCATCGGCGCAGCCATCTGGTGTGTCGATGCGGCGATCGAATTCCGCGGCGTCTATCACCAGTCGATCCTCAAGAGCGACTCGTTCACCAAGTCGCTCTTGGTGCGCATCGCGCCCGGCCTGGTCGCGATGGCCGTGACCGCTTATGGCGGAGTGCTCGCCGAGATGAGCCTCAACCAGAAGCGTTACCAGGCCAAGGTGCTCGAAGAGTACGAGTGACCACCGACCCAGCGGGGCGGCTCAACCCGTCGGGTCGGACTCGATCAGCGTTTGGGCGAGGCCGCGGCGGACTTGGCCCACTTGGCGACGCGAGTCGGTGACGCGGTCGAGATCCTGCAGGGCCAAGGCCATCCAGAGCAACTCCTCGCGACGGCCTGCCAATCCAGCGTCCAACGCATCGCGCCACAACGCCGCCAGGTGTTCCTGCGCGTCCTCGCGTTGGTCCAGGTGCTTCCAGTGAACCAAGAGGCGGTTGCGTTCGATCGCAGCGAGCCGCAACGACTCCGGGATCACGCGGCCGATCGTCCCCATGTGGTGATGCTCGACGACGGACTCGGGCACCTCGACCACGCGGCCACCGCGGCGCCACATCGTCAGGCCCAGGTCCAGGTCCTCCATGTAGAAGGGCTCGAACAACGGATCGAAACCGCCCTCGTCCAGGAACTCCTGGCGTCGCACCAGCATCGCGCCACCGATCGGGAACGGGATCGAGTTGATGGCCGTTCCGCGACGCGGCTTGCGTGGCACGAGCACCAACCGACCGTCCTCGACGACCAGCGCCTGGTGCGATTCGATCTTGTCGGGGTCCCCGTCCAGCAGGATGCGCGGTGTCGCGGCCAGCACGTTGCGGTCCTCGAGCGCGTCGATCAGGGGCTGCAGGAAGCCCGGACGCACCTTCACGTCCGGGTTGAGCGCCAGCAGGAACTCGGTCATGCCCAGCCGCGCACCGGTGCGTAGCGACTTGCCGAATCCGCCGTTCTTTTCGCGCACGAGCACGCGGACGCGCCCGGGGAACTGGTCCCGGACCCAGTCCGACAACACGTCGCGTCCGGTGTCGTCCACCAGGTGAACGTCCTCGTCCTTGCCGCGCGCATCCAACTCCGCCAGCAGCGGCGGCAGGTGACGGGCCAGCAGCTCTTGGTCCTCGAGCGCGGGCAGCACGACGGTCACGCGGTCGGTCATGGGCGGACCTCCTCGTGGGTCTCGATCGGCGACGGTGCTTTCGCATCGGGCGTCGGGCTGGGGATCAGGTCCCAGCGCCGGGCACGACCCGCGACCCGCGTCGCGTGGATGCGACCGAGCCAGCCTTCCGACGCGCGTTGCACGACGGACATCTCTTCGCGGCGCCAGGTCAGCTCCTCCATCATGCGTGCCAACTCGGCGCGACCTCGTTGAAGTTCGGCGTCCACCTGATCCGGAGCCAGCGGAGGCGCGTGGGCCAGGTCCGGCGCGCCCTCGGAGAGCGATCGCACGAGACTGGCGAGCTCGCGGCGCATCCACGTCTCGTGATCGGCGAGTGCGCGCAGCTCGTCGCCCACCGATGCGAAGGCAGCTTCGATCGCGGGCACATCGTCCGCGTTCGGATCGGCTGCGTTCGAGTCGGCCATTCGCTGGCGGGGCGCGGCCGCGACGAGGCGCTCGCGCAGTTCGTGCAGGTCGCGGGTTCGATCCTCTTGAACCGATTCCAACCAATCGCGCTCCTCGCGCAATGCGGCCACGGCCTTGCGCACATCGCTCAACCGATCGCGCAGCTCGCGCCGTTCGGCGTCGTACGACTCGCTGACGTCGCGCAGCCAGTCGCGCTCGCGCACGATGGATTCCTGTTCCCGTTCGGCGGCCTGTACCTGGGTCTCGTACCAGGCGACGCGACGCTCCAGATCGGCCAGTTGCTCGGCGTACCAGCCCGAGCGGCGTTCGAGTTCGGCGCGCGCGGTCTCCAACGAACGCACAGTGCGGCGCAACCAGTCCTGGGTGCGGCGTGACTCGACCTCGGCATCGCGCAAGCGGGAACCGCGCCCGACCGCGCGCGCCAGGAACGTGCGCGGATCGGCCGTCAGCCCCATGCGAGCGCCGAGGACCTCGAGCCCGGCGACGACGCGGTCGAACAACTCGCGCGTGCCGAGTCCATCGAGCTCGCGCACGCGTTCGGCGAAGGCCTCGACGTGAGCGGGCAGGGCGGGACGCGCCTGGCGCTCCGCGGATTCCTGGACCAGTTCCTCATAGGTCGCCACGTACTCGGCCGCCTCGTCGTCGATGGAGATCGGGGATTCGATGCCCCTGACGAGCCGATCCAGCAGGAACGACTCGTCCAGGAATCGCCGCAGCGTGCTCGTCCAGGCGTCCAGATCGCCCTGTTTCACCAGCAGGCCGTCGACGTCGTCGCGCACGCTCTCGCGCAGCGCCGGCGTGTCCGCGACGACGACCGGACGGCGCGCGGCGAAGGCCTCGCGAATCACGAACGGTGCGTTCTCGATCCAGAGCGACGGCACCAGCAGGACGTCGATCGACGCCAGCACATCGGGCAGGCGACGAGGTTGGAAGCCGCCGTGCCAACGTGCGCCGACCTGGTCCGCGCGATCGCGCACGCGCTGGACGTAGGCCGCATCGCCCGAGTCGCCGAACAGGTGCAGCTCGACGGTACCGCGCGGCAGTCGCGCGAAGGCCTCGAGCACGACGTGCGCGCCCTTGTGCTGCAACATGCCGCCGACGAAGCCGAAGCGCAGCGGACGCTCGCTGACGTCGGGCGTGGTCGCGTTCGCGAACGGACGCAGATCGATGCCACACGAACGTTGGTCCACCGCGCGACCGAGTTCTGCGGACAACGTGCGCGCGAGGTGTCGGCTGGTGGCAAAACGCCGGTCGAACCGCGCGAAGCCGCGTCGGAACGCCTCGCCGCGCGCGTGAACGGCAGCGCGAGCTTGGTCCAAGCCCTGCGTGCGCTCGCCCTCCAGGATGCCGCGCAAGGTCGACCACGCCGCGTCCCCCAACTGGTCGCGCAACACGGTTCCGTGCGGGTCACCCAGGTTCGGCAGGGACTCCAGGAACGCGAGCGCGCGATCGGTGCGCGCTTGGCTCTCGACGTCGCCCGCGTCGAACGACTCACCGTCCGGGCGCAGCAACGTGTACGTGTCGTGGATCGGATAGAAGTCGTGCGCGGTGTAGAGGCACGGCAGTCCGCGCCGCGTGACCTCCTCGATCGAACCGAGACCCAGCTCGATCAGGTGTTGGAAGTGCACGACGTCCGGCTGTTCCCGATCCAGAAATGCGCCGACCGCGCGGGCCAGGTCCGCGTCCGCGCCACGCGGTTCTGCGTTGAACCACGTGACGGCAAAGCTGCACCCGGTCAACGCGCGCTCTTCACGGCGCTGCGCGTAGGCGGCCAGGCCAGCCATGTAGCGCGGTGCGAAGACCTCGACCTGGTGTCCCATGCGCGCCAAAGCTCCGGCGAGAGCTTCGGTGTGGGTCTCCACTCCCGTGACCGCGTGGGGCGGCAGGCCGTGGACCATGAGGGCGACGCGCATGGCGCCAGCCTAGAACTGCCAAGAACCCGGTTCCAATCCGGCGTTCGGAACCCGAATCCATCCGGTGACAGAACGGTCCCGACCCGCTCGAATCGAGGCCCCCGCTCGAGAGGACATCTGGCTGGTTCCGGCCTGATTCGGGTCGTTCGGACGCATCCCGGCCAGGGGCGCATCCGATGCCGGGGCGGCTTGCCCAGCGTCCTCCTCAGCCCATGTACGCGCCGCCGTTGACGTCGAATCCCTGGCCGGTCGCGCCGCGGGAGTCGCCGCTGAGCAGCCACGAGATCGTGCCCGCCACCTCGTCCGGCTGGCCCATGCGGCCCAGGGGAACGTCCTGCATCGCGATCGCGAGCGCTTCCTTCTTGGTCACGCCCATGCCGCTGGCCATTCCGGCGATGCCCTCGTGCGCCATCGCCGTGTCGACCCATCCGGGGCAGACGGCGTTGACCTGGATGTCCTCGGGCGCGAGTTCGGCCGCCAGGGCACGGACCAGGCCCAGAATCCCGGCCTTGCTGGCGCAGTATCCGGTGTAACCCGGCACGCCGATGCGAGCCAGGATCGAGGACACCGCCACCAGTTGGCGCGTGTCCGGGCCCGGGGCCAGGTGGGCCTGGACCGCCCGGAACGTGTCGTAGGTCCCGGTCAGATTCGTCGCGACGAGGTCGTTGAAACGGTCCTCGCCGTCCGGTTCGTTCGGTCCGCCGATCCCGCTGTTCGCCACGGCACCGTGGAACGGACCTTGCTTCTTGGCCGCACTCGCAATGGCTGCGTGCAAGGCCTTCCGATCGCGAATGTCGGCGCCCACGACGTGCGCGCCACCGATCGCGTCGGCCGTGGCCTGCAGGCGATCCGCGTCGCGGGCCAACAGGGTCAGGCTCGCGCCCTCCGCCGCCAAACGCTCGGCGATGGCGCGTCCGATGCCTGTTCCGGCGCCCGTGACGAGCAGGTGACGCCCCGCGTGGCGATCCGTGACGGCGGTGGGTCGCATCGCTCTAGTGTCCTTGGCTCTCGAGCCAACGCTCACAGTCGATCGCAGCCATGCAACCGCTGCCGGCCGCGGTCACGGCTTGGCGATAGATCGAGTCCGACACGTCGCCCGCGGCGAACACGCCTTCGACCGACGTGAAGGTGCGACCCGGCTCGGCGATCAGGTAGCCCTTCTCGTCCATGTCGAGCTTGCCCTCGAAGATCTTCGTGTTCGGCGTGTGGCCGATCGCGACGAAGAGGCCTTCGCAGTCCTTGACCTGGGAGTCCCCGGTGCGGGAGTCCTTCATCGTCACGGAGCTGATCTTGCCGTCGTCTCCGGCGTGGATGTCCGTGATCGACTGGAACAGGTCCCACTTGATCTTGGGGTTCTTCTGCGCGCGCTCGACCATGATCTTCGAAGCGCGGAACTCGTCGCGACGGTGCACGATCGTGACCTCGCTGGCGTAGCGCGTGAGGAAGTTGGCCTCCTCCATCGCCGAGTCGCCACCACCGACGACCATGACTTTCTTGTCCGGGAAGAACGCGCCGTCGCACGTCGCGCAGGCGGACACACCGCGACCCATCAGGGTCTTCTCGGCCTCGAGGCCGATCAGCTTGGCGGACGCGCCGGTCGACACGATCACGGCATGCGACTGGAACTCGTTGAAGTCGGTCTTCAACTTGAACGGGCGCACGGAGAAATCGACCTCGATGATCTGCTCGAAGTGGATCGTCGTGCCGAAGCGCTCCGCCTGCTTCTTGAAGTCCTCCATCATGTCCGGACCCATGACGCCGTCCGGGTAGCCCGGGTAGTTCTCGACGTCGGTCGTGATGGTCAGCTGGCCGCCGGGCTGCATGCCCTGGAACAGAACCGGCTTCAGGTTGGCGCGGGCGGCGTAGATGGCGGCGGTGTAACCGGCGGGGCCGGAACCGATGATGATGACGTCGTGGACTTCGGACATGGGGCTGGGTGGCGGGCAGGGAGCGCCGCGGGAGCTGTGGGGAGAGCGCGGAGGGCGAGCAGTGTAGTCCGCTCGGCCGAGCCCTCAAGGGAGACCTCGCGCGACTGAGCGAACGGGCCGTGCGGCGTGCGGATACACTGCCGCACATGACCCAACGGGATGCGCACGCAGCGGGATCGGGAGCCGAGGAATCGGGCCAGGACGCCCTCGTACGGGCCTGGGAACCACGCCTGTTCGATCTGTCCTGCCGTTTGCGACGAACTTCCCGACGGGCGATCCAGGAAGCCATCGCCCAGGACGACCTACGGGCCCTGTCCACGCCGGTCGGTCAGGGCGCGGGGGACGTGACGTTCGGCCTGGACGAGGCCTGCGAGCGCGAACTCACCACCTGGCTCCTCGAGCAGGCCCAGTTGGGCCCGGTTTCCGTGCTGACCGAGGACCTGGGTTGGCGCCACATGGGACCGGGTGAGGCCCAAAGCGCGCCGGTCGACCTGCCCGGCTTCGATCACGGCGGCCCGCGCATCGTCGTGGATCCGGTCGACGGCACGCGCCATCTGGCCTTCGACATGCGCAGCGCGTGGACGGTGTTGGGCCTCGCCGGCCCGGGCGACGGTCCGCCTCGCATGTCCGACTTGATCCTCGGCGAAGTCTCCGAACTGCCCGATTCGAGGGCCGCACAATATCGACGCCTGTGGGCGACGGCGGGTGGAGGGTGCCGCTTCGAGTTGCGTGACCTCGGTGACGATCGAGTGGTGCGTGAGAACGTGCTGGTCGCCGACGACGACGATCGTATCGATCATGGGTACATGCCGTTCTTCGCCTATCACCCCCAATCGCGTCCCGAGATCGAGCGTCTGTCCGCCGACTTCTTCCAGAGGATCGAGGACTTCGAGAACGCGGACACCGCGCACTGCTACGACGACAAGTACATCGCCAGTGGCGGTCAACTCGCGCTGCTCGCGATGGGCACGTATCGCATGGTCGTCGATGCGCGCGCCGAACTCGTGCGGCGTTCAGGACAACCGACCCAAACGGCGCACCCCTACGACGTGGCGGGCGCCGTGCTGTGTGCGCGCGAAGCGGGTTGTATCGTCACGTCGATGGACGGCAGCAAGCTCGACTTCGAACTGAACGCCACATCGAACGTCGGCTTCCTCGGCTTCGCGAACCGGAACACGGGCGGACGCTTGCTTCCCCACCTGCTGGCGGCACTCGATCAGATGGGTTGATCGGCTTCGCGTGCCGGAAGATTGCGCCAGTCCGATTCGGGATCGTAGTCGCACCTCAACCGGGGGAACATGATCGCCTGGTTCTTGCACCAGTGGATCGCCATGAGTCCCGTCATCAACACGAAGACGATGCTCAAGTAATGAAGCAGATAGCCCGTGATGATCGCGGTCACGATCATGGTGGCCGCGATCCGTGGGATGGCCCAACCCAGGCGGACGTTGCACAGATGCTTGTTGGCCGAGAACCAACCCATCAGGAACAAGGGGCCTGCGAACATGAGCAGGAACATCAAGACGAAGGGATGGATCAAGAACACGAACACGTTGATCCCGTAAGCCCCATCCGTTTCGGGAAGGCGCCAGATCAGCATCTGGACCGCCACGAGGCACGACACGATCGACCACACCACTGCGTGGAAGAAGATCTGGCCAGCTTGAAATCGGACCTTCATGCTCCCCGATCCTAGCCTAGCCCACTTCGATTTGCGCGCTGGCCAGATCGAACCGGCGTAGCGCGCGGCCTCCCAACAGCGTCAGGACCCACAACGCGAGACACGTCATGACGACCGCGACGCCACCGCCGATCCACTTGGCCGTTTCGATATCCGTCCACGTACCAGCGAGGGCCGCGACGCCGAAGCCCGTGCCGACGGACACGCCGGCCACGGCGAGCAGGACGAGCACGCGGATGATCCCGGAGCCCAGGTTCTGGCCGACGTGATGCAACGCTCCGGACTGCCCGGGGATCGGACGCACGGGGAGATGCAGGAACACCAGGTTGTCGATGACGAGCCAGAACAACGCCGTCGGCGGCAGCACGGCGAGGCAGATCAGCGTGACCTCGCCGAAGCGGTCGCTGAGCGAACTCTTGATCAGGATCGCGATCGCGGACAACGCCGCGACCGTCATCGCGACCGGCAGCACCGAGGCCAGGAACACGCGGTGCGAGGACAACGGCCACGACCGCACGTGCGTCATGCGATCCAGGTCCCCGCGCAGGTCCACGCGACACACCAGGCCCATGTACAACAATGCGAAGAAGCCAGTCGTGATCGAACCGTTGCCGCTGCGGCCGTCGTTGAAGATGCCGATGCCGACGGCGACCATCATCTGCACGATCACGACGATCCATTGCCGGCGCAGGTGACGCAGCACGAAGGTGGAGCGCAACCACAAGATCGCACCCATCGGGCCCGTTCCCGCCCACCACGGCGCACGGATGACGGTCTGCGCCGTGCCCAACATCAAGCCGCGTCCGGCGCGGGCATTGGCGAGGCGCTTCGACACCTCGGTCGCGGTGCGCAAGGTGTGAGCGCGGAAGTCGACGCGCAGGCGGGCGGTGACCTCGAACAGCAGCACGGTCAGGGCGAACGCCACCGCGAACCAGGTGCTGAAGGTCCGGACGTCGGTCGCGGAGGCCGCCTTCGCCCACGGCGTCGCGGGCCACGACACGATGCGGCTGGCGGGGTGCGTCAACACGCGCTGCAACGCGTCGTCCGCACCCGTCTTCGCCAGACTGCCGGGCCCGAGCATCACAACGACGACGACCCCCCAGGCGATGAACGCGGCGATGATGCGCGGCAACACGACCGGCACGCGCTGGAACGCGTTCTCCACGCGGTCCCCCAACGCCACCAGGGCCAACGACGCGAACTGCGTCGTGATCGGGATCAGCATGTAGGCCAGGAACGCGCCGGCGAACCCGAACCCCGCGTGCGGCAGATTGCGCGAGGCGAAGAAGGCCAGCATCAAGCCGAAGGGCCACGAACGCAGCAACGTGCCGAGCAGTCGATAGCGAACGAGCTGGCTACGTCGCAGCGGCGCGGCCAGCAGGCGTTCGACCTCTTGGGGCGGCAGGTACAGCCCGCGGTGTCCCCACGTCACCAACGCGCCGACCAACACCAGAAGGGTGATGACCAGGCGCGCGACCTGTTGGGCTCGCTGCGGCGTGAGGGGTTCGTTGAGCTCGCCCAGGTTGGGGAGCCACAACAGGAACACGGGGAGGCTGAGGAACCCCAGCGTGATCAGCAACAGGATCACCGCCGTCGGACGACGTAGACGTTGCCGTTGGGAGCGCAGCCAACCGCGCGTCTTCAAGCGCATCAACGTGCGCAGGGACGGATGCAGCAGGCTCACGCGCCCGGGTCCTCGCGGGTCGCTTCCGGCGCTGGACTTGCGGGCGCAGCCTGAGCATCGTCGCCGGTCACGGCCAGGAAGATCTCCTCGAGCGAACCGGCGCCGCGCGACTCACGTGCTTCGGCCAGGGTGCCGACGAACGCCACGCGGCCATGATCCAGGATCAGGATGCGATCCGCCAACGCCTCGATCAACTCGAGCAGGTGCGAGGACAGGATCACCGCCACACCGCTGGCCGAGAGTTCAGCGATGGCCGCACGCGCGTTGCGAATCCCGCGCGGGTCGAGGCCCGACAAGGGTTCGTCGAGCAGCACGAGGGACGGTTGCGACAGCCAGGCCGAGGCGATCGCGAGCTTCTGGCGCATGCCGCGCGACAACTCGCCGCCCAACACATCGCGCTTCTCGGTCAGCTCGAGGCGCGCGAGCAACGCTTCGGCTTGCGGCTCCCAATCGTGCACGCCGTACAGCGCGGCGGTGAACTCCAGATGCTCCATCACCGTCAACGTGTCGAACGGCTTCGGTTCGTCGGGCACCCAAGCCATGAGCTGCTTGGCGCCGGCCTCATCGCGCTCCAGGTCCACGCCCTGGATGTGGACGCTGCCGTCCTGGATCGGCAACACGCCCGCGATCGCGCGCAAAGTGGTGGTCTTGCCGGCACCGTTGGGACCGACCAGCCCCAGGACCTCGCCGGGCGCGACGTCGAGCGACAGTCCGTCCACGGCGACATGATCGCCGTAGCGGTGGAAGAGTCCTCGGACCTGAAGAGCCGGCTGCATGGCGCGCCACTCTACGGCTCGCAAGCTTCGGATTCAGGTCAGGAACGGGTTCCGCTCGCGGATCAATCGACCGCGTTGGCCAGATGGCGAACGGCGGCCGCCAGCGACGTGGTCACACGGGCGAGCTGGGCCGAGTCGACGCGCTGACTTCCATCCGCGTTCGAACGCAGGTACGGATCCCGGGCCGCGCCCGTGTCCGTCACGAGTACGGTCGGGAAGCCTGCCTTGTGGAAGGCTGCCTGATCTCCGCGAGATTCCATGCCGGGCACCCAACTGGGCAACGTCCCGCCACGCACGCGGAACGAACCGGTCGAGAACAAGCTCGCGCCGACGTCCTTGACGAGATCTCGCTCCCCGAACACGGCCAGGAAGTCGCCGGTGTCTGGATAGCAGAGGCTCATCGGGAACGGGAACTTCTGCGTGCCGGGCTGCTCCGCCCAACAGCCGAGCGAGCCGAGCATCACGGCCGCCTTGATGTTCTCCCCTTTCGCCTTCGCTTGCTTGGCGTGCACGACGGCTCCCGACTGGATCGTTCCCGCATACGGGAACTCTCCGGTCGTGAAGAGCACGAGCCGGACGGTCCGGCTCAAACGCTGACCGGAAACTTGACCGGCCAGTTCGACCAGGACAGCCGAGCCACTCGCCGAAGCGTTCCCGCTGGGGCTGCGGCCGTAGGAATCGTAGTGCGTGCCGATCACGATGATCTCGTCCGGCCGCGTGGCGCCCGGAATCTCGACGATCAGGTTCGCCACGTCCAAGCCATCGGCTTTGAACGTTTCGCGAGTCACCGTCAGGTTCTGTCCTTGCAGTTGACCGGCCAGATACTCCTCGACCTGCGTGAGCGAACCGGCTCGCGTGCCGTTGCGCTGACCGATCACGTCGGTCATGTGGCGCACGCTGTCTTCGAGGATCCCGGAGAGCTTGATCTGACGCTCGTCCAGGGTTGCGGGCTCGCTCGCCAGGTCCCCGTCCACGACTTGAGTCATGTGAACGAGGGCGCCGGTGAAGAGCAGGATGAGGACGGCGAAGCCGATGCTGATACGTACGTACATGGGGAAGATCTCCGTACGGTGCATCGAGCCGAGGGGTGCCGGACCTGGAGGGCGAACCCGGTGCGTGGCTCGAACGATCGACATTCCCCCTGGGAGCCCCGCCTGGGTACGATCCGGGCATGTTCCCGCAACACGTCTCGATCTGGGCCTCCCTGATTCTCGGGCCGCTCCTGGCACCCATGTCCTTGGTCTCGCCGACGGCTCAGGTCGGTCCGACACCGGAACAGGACGAGCCGGTTCAAGAGGCGCCTGGGCTTCGACCCGAGGTCCTCGACGAGGCCTACCGCTTCCGCCTGACGCAACCGAGCGAGGGCTGGACGCTGCTCGACGAAGCGAGCATCCGCTCGATCCTGGGCGATGCCCTGGCCGGAGGTTGCGAGGTCCAGGACGGCGGCGCATGGTTCGCCGTTCTCGCGCAGCACATGCCCGGCGTGTCGATCGAAGCGGCCACGACTTCGTTCCTGGACAGCATGCTGCAAGGCTCGGGCAGCCCCGAGTCGGTCCAGGACGTCACGTTCGCCGGACAGCCCGCGCGCCGCTACCACGTGTTGACCGAGGAAGCAGGCCAGCCGATCGACTACGTCGGCTTCGTCTACGCCAAGGGCGATCACATCTTTCAGGTCACGTGCTGGGGCCCTCGCGGGAAGGTGGCGCCCGACTCCGAGTTGATCCACAAGATCGAAGCCGCTTACACCGTGCTCGACGGTCCGGTCACGGCGACGCGAACGCGCGAGGACGTGGGCGATCAGTACGGGGTCGGCTGGACGTTGGCGAGCGACGTGTTCACGTCGACCGCCTACGGGTTCCGCGCGCAGTTCGACGGGGACTGGCGCTCCATCGCAGGCAGTCCACTGAAACAGCTCGACCCGGGCGCCGAGCTCGGCTTCGAACACGTTCAGCTGGAAGCCTACGGCTCCATCGTCTGCGAGACGGTCGATCCCGAGAACAGCGCCAACCACCTGGCTTCGCTCCAGAACGAGTTCCGCGAGGGGTTCGAGCAGATCGAGTGCAACGTCACGGTATCCATGTTCGGCAAGGGCGTGCGGCTCATGGCGTATCGGGACTCCGCCGCCGTCCCGTTCATCTACTTCCGTGCCCTCGCCGAGCACGAGGGCACCGTGATGGAGTTCGTCGTCTGGGCGCTCGCCAGTCGGCGCGTGGAGCTCGAGCGGGTCCTGCGCCAACGCTTCCCCAGCATCACGCGCCTCTCGCCCGAGGAGCGCGCCGCGGCACAACTAGAGCTCGACGCGCGACCCGATCCCGAGAACATCGTCACCGCGGGCCAATCCCTGCGACGCGGCGTGTTCCGCGATCACGCGGCGGGCATCCTTTGGACGAAACCGAAAGGACTGTGGCGTGTGTCGCCCGGCGAGACGGACGCCAGAGTCGATGCCGAGTTCCGTGTTGAGATCTTCAACCCACAGCTGGGCGTGTCGATCGTCGTGCTCGCGACACCGACCCGGCAGACACCGGAACAAGGCCTCTTCACGCTCATGGAGTTCTTCGCCGGCGACCTGTCCGAACGGCCCGAGGTCCTGGAGTGGACCGTCGGGGAGCACGCGGGCTTGCACGCCGACCTCGCACGCGACAACGGCATTCACTTGCGCTTCCTCTCGGTCCCTGTGGAAGGGACGACGTACGACGTGGTCGTGCAAGGTCCGCAAGGTCACATGCGCAACGCGCGCGAGCCGATCGGTGCCCTGCTGAAGTCGTTCCGCTTCGGAGCTGGCATCACGCCGGCGATCCAGGAGATGAACGGGCTGCACTGGGACCACCGCCTGGGTTACGCCTTGAGCCGGCCGGCCGAGGATTGGACGAAGTCCACGGTGCCGATCCCCGGGGGCGAGGCGGTCGGCAGCGGCGTGCAGTACTCACGCGGGGGCGAGGAGATCTACGTCGTCGCCTTCTGCGTCCCCACCGGCATGGACATGGCCGCTCTGCAGGACCTGATGGCCCAGGGCATCGGCGGCAGCCTGGAACCGTTCGGACAGCCGACGCAGGTTCCGTTCCAGGGACTGACGGCGACCCAACGTGCCTTCGACGACGGACACGCCCAGATGTTGTTCGTCCAGAGGGAGAAGACGCTCTATCTGCTGGGCGCCAACAGCGAGCTGCGTCCCGCGAACCTCGAGGACACGTTGAAGCTCTTCGCGTTCACCGACTGAGGCGGACGCGACGGGGCCCCGACGCGCCGCGCAAACTCAGTCGTCCAACAAGGTCAAGACGTCCTCGGGAGGACGGCCGATCGCCGCGCGCTGCCCGCGCACCAGGATCGGGCGTTGCAGCAGGACCGGGTTCGCCACGATCGCATCCAGGCAAGCGCTCTCGTCCGCAGGCACGTCGAGCCCCTCGCCACGCCGGACCCAATCGCCCACGGGACGGCCCAGCCGCGTACCGAGGTCCTCGAGTTCGCCGCGATCGAGCGGGTTCTCCAGGTAGGCCCGGACCTCGAACGTCACGCCCCGCTCCTCGAGCAACGCTTGCGTCGCGCGGCTCTTCGAGCAGGCCTGGTTCGTGATGAGGAGGATCGTGTCGTCGCTGGGGAGGCTCATGGCGAACCAGGGTACGGACTCGGCGCGGGAATCCCAGGCCGCGCTTCAGTACCGTTGGTCCTGGCTTCCATCCCACGCAGCCGCCCCTTCCCCGCCCTTCGATCGCCCCCATGCCGACCCCCGAGCACGACGTCCTGGTCATCGGTGCCGGCATCCAAGGAGCCGGCGCTGCTCAAGCCGCTGCTGCCGCCGGGTGGAAGGTCCTCGTCCTGGATCGGCGCGAGGCCGCCAGCGGCACGTCCAGCAAGTCGAGCAAGCTGATCCATGGCGGCCTGCGCTACCTCGAGACGTTCCAGCTGGGGCTCGTGCGCGAGTCGCTGCGGGAACGCGCGACGTTGTTGCGCATCGCACCTCACCTGGTGCGCCTGATCCCGTTCACGATCCCCGTGTACCGCTCGACCTCGCGTGCGCCGTGGAAGGTGCGTGCTGGGTTGTCGCTGTACGCCATGCTCGGTGGCCTGGGCAAGGACGCACGCTTCGACGTCGTGCCCAAGGCCGAGTGGCCGTTGCTCGACGGTCTGCAACTGGACGGACTGCGCAAGGTCTTCCGCTATCACGACGGCCAGACGAACGACGCCGCCTTGACGCGCGCCGTGCTGGCCTCGGCCCAGGACCTGGGAGCCGAGATCCAGGAGAACACGCCCGTCGTCGCGCTGCAACGCACCGACGACGGTTGGAAGGTGCAGTGTCGCGTCGGCGCCGACGTGCATGAGACGCACGCGCGCTTCGTCGTCAATGCCGCGGGCCCTTGGGTCAACCGCGTGCTCGACATGTGCACGCCTGGGCCGGCGCGCCGCGAGATCGAATGGGTCGCTGGTTCGCACATCGAACTCACCGGGCAGTTGGCCCAAGGCGGCTACTACGCGGAAGCTCCCCAGGACGGGCGCGCCGTGTTCACGCTGCCCTGGAAGGACCGCATTCTCGTCGGCACGACCGAGCGCGTGTTCACCGGAGACCCCGCCGACATCGGGCCGTCCTCCGAGGAGATCGACTACTTGCTCGCCGTGCACCAACATTACTTCCCCGGTCACGTCGGCGAGATCGTCGACGCATGGTCCGGTCTGCGCGTGCTGCCGCGTGGCACCGGTCGCGCGTTCTCGCGACCGCGGGACGTGACGTTGATCGCCGACCAGGCCACGCGCCCCTCGTTCGTTTCGATCTACGGGGGCAAGCTGACGGGCTATCGCGCGACCGCCGCCAAAGTCGAACGATATATGTCGAAGTCGCTCGCCGCCAAGACACGACGCGCGGACACGAGCACGCTCGTGTTGCCGGATCTTGGCGAGAGCTAGAGCGAAGCGCTGACGGCCAGGAGACTCGAGCGTCCGCCCTAGGGGCGCGGCGCACCCAAGGTGAAGCGCACGTGGGCGCCGCCCTCGGGACCGTCCTCGATCCAGATCTCGCCGCCGTGCAACTCGACGATCCGAGCGGCGATCGACAGGCCCAGGCCCGCGCCCGGACACGACGCCTGCGACTCGAGTCGCTGCAAGGGATCGAAGGCGCGCTGGCGGAACTCGGCGGGGATGCCGGACCCACCATCGAGCACACCCAACACGCCGTTCTCGCGCGTGAACCGGAACGGTGCGTCCCCGTAGGATCGTGCGTTGACGACGAGTTCACGGACCAGGAGCGTCAATTGCTCGGCATTCCCGGGGACGTCCGGCCAGGGCGTACGCACGAATTCGGAGTCGTCCGCGAGCGCGGCCTCGACGCATGCGTCCAGCGCCACGCGGGTGGCATCGACACGAGGTTCGAGGCGACCCCATTGGGACAACCTCTCGAGTTTGGCCTGAGCCTCGCTGGCACTGGCGACCAAGTAACCGAGCAGCTTGGCGTCCGCGCCTTCGAGACGCGGACCCAGGTCCTCTTGCAAAGCCTCGGCGAACGCCGCGACCTTGTTCAGCGGTGATCGCAGGTCATGCCCCACCGTACGGGCGAAGCTGCGAGCGAATCCCGACTCGGGCATCAAACTTCGGCGGGCCGCAGGGTGATGTCGCCGTTGATGGTCAGCTGGCAACCCAATCGTGCGTGCGCATCGGAGCTGCACATCTCGACGACGTCCTTCTCGTCCTCGGTCGCAGCGTTGACGTTGTCGCCACCCTCTTCGATCACCAGGGCGCACGTGCCGCAGCTGCCCACCGTGCAACCGAAGTCCTGGGGGACGTCGTTGGATTGGCAGAAGTCGAGGTACGACGAACCGTCAGCGATTTCGTGAACGGCGCCGGTCTTGAGGAACGTGATCTTGGCCATGGGGTGATCGAGGAGATCGAGGGAGGAATGGTGCGTATTCCGAGGCCGCGCCTCGGGAGAGGACAGCAGGGTACGTTCGCGCGCCCGCAGTTGGTAGCCTTCGACGCTTGCGACGCGAAGTGCTCATTCTGGCCCCCACCCTGCCCCTACCTGTGCGCTCGGGTGGGGCACGCCGAACCCTGGAATTGACCACCCGGGCGGCGCGCGAGGTACCGATCCGCATGCTGTGCACCGGCGACGCGAACGATCGGGTCAACGCCCAGGATCTTCCGTTCCCGGTCGAGGTCCTGCCTCTGGCGCCGCTCACGACGCTGCGCGCACCGCTGGCCGCACGTCCCGAGCGCTGGTTCCACAGCCCCGCCCTCGCGCACCGGGTCGGCCAGCTGGTCGGTCGCGGACAGGTCTCCGTGCTGCACCTGGACGACCTGGCTATGCGTCGGGCGCTGCCGCATTCCAGCCCGCCCACCGTCGCGCACCACCACAAGCTCGAGCCCGAACTGGCCCTGGCGCTGGGTCGGCCTTGGCACGAGGTCGCTCGCCTGAGGCGCGCCGAACGTCGCGTCGTCCCGCGCGTCGCGCATCACGTCACGTGTTCCGTTCAAGATGCTGCGCGGCTGACGGCGCGTCATCCGGACATCCTCACGACCGCTCTTCCGTGTGGAGCCGACGTCGATGCGTTCGCGCCTGCGGAGTCCGCCGCGCGGGACCCGCGGCGCCTCCTGTTCCTGGGCAGCCTCGACTACGAACCGAATCGACGCGCCCTGCGCTGGTTGGTCGGGCACGCCTTGCCCGCGTGGCGCAGACGGTTCCCGGACCTCGTGCTCGAAGTCGTCGGAGCCGGACGACCTGGGCCGGAGCTCACGGGACCCACGCCCGGTTTGGAGCTCGTCGGCACGGTCAAGGACGTACGCCCGCACCTGCATCGCGCTGCGGCCCTCGTCGCTCCGATCGACGTCGGCGGCGGTTCGCGGGTCAAGTTGGCCGAAGCGCTGGCTGCCGGATGTCCGATCGTCGCGACGCCGTTGGGCGCCGAGGGCCTGGGCATCGTCGATGGCCAGCACGCCACACTCGCCCCGGAAGGTGGCGCGTTCCTACGCGCCGTCGAGTGCACGCTCGACGACCCGGAAGCAGCGCGAGCGCGCGCCCATCGAGGACGCACGCTCGCACGCACGGAACTGAACTGGAACGACCTGGCCGGCCGCCTGGTCCAGATCTGGACCGACGTTCAACGCGTCGCTTCGAACCGCAACGGGGTGGCCTCGGCCTCCTCCAACTCGCGCAGTCGCAAGAGGAACGCCGGAACGTCGGCGGCCTCCAAGTAGGTGCCACGGACCACGAAGGTTCGCAGAGCTTCCCAACCCTCCGCGCTCGGCGGCGTCTCGAAGGCATAGAGCAGACCCTGGCGCTCCTCGCGGAACGGCTCCGGCGCGGACACGATATTCCACGCGTCCCCAGGATCCACCGTCACGTGCATGCGCGTGCGCTGGGAGAAGCGCAGCGCCATGGGCCAGTCGCGCTCCGCGGGACCCAGTTCGCGAGCGAACGGCGAGACCGGCAAGCGCAGATCGGCGCGCCAACCCTGGAAGTCCTTGGTCAGGAATCCGGGCACGCGGCCGGTGAACGTCATCTCGGCCGGGCCGGGAGGTCCGCCGAGTCCGGGGAACTCGAAGGACTCGGGATCGATGCCCTGGATCAACTGGCCCAGCAACTGGCGCGCGTAACCGGAGCGCTCCTCGAGCGTCGCCAAGTCGATCTGCTGGCGCATCATCGCGCCCGACAGGTTCGGGAACCGCACGATGCCTGCGACGGTCGCGTTGCCGCCCGCGTCGATCGTGTAGGTCAGGTCCAGGTCCAGGTCCCAGGTCTCGTCCAGGATCGAACGCGGCACTTCGATCGTGTCCGCGCCGTCGTGGGACAGCAGGAGCGCGGAGCAGCCCACCATTTCGGGCGGCACCATGCCGAACGGCATGCCCGGCTGGGGCGCAGCGATCTGCCAGGCGCACGCACCGTGCGGATCGCCCAGGATCAACACCGGCACATAGCTCAAGCCATCGCCTTCGAAGGCCCGCACCGGGTTCGTGTCGAGCTCGGGCGCCGTGCCTCCGTCGAGCAGCGCCCAGTGGATCGGGATCCCGGCGCGTTCGCAGAGTGCGGCGAAGAGGAACAGGCGATTACCGCGACCCGAGAGCCACACGTGGGCCGCGAGCGGAGAGCCCTGGCTGTCGATGATCCGCGCGTCGAGCGCTTGATGGATCGCACGAGCGCGCTCGAGGGGATCCTCCTGATCGAACTGCTCGAGGTAGGCATCGAACTCGAGGCCGATATCGGCCGGGATCGAGCCGAAGGCCGCCAGTTGCGCGCGCCAGGTTCCGAGCACGCCGGATCCGTCGCGCCCCTTGGCGAAGACGAGCCACGGCAGGATCTCCCAGTCGCTCGGGCGGAAGTCCTCGGCGCTCGCTCGATCGGACGTGCGCGTGTAGATGTGCACGACGCCGTCCTCCCACGGGATCTCCTCGTGCTCACCATCGAAGTGGAACGTGTGCAGTTCGCCGACCGTCTCGGGCGGGCCGTAGCTGAAGCCCGGGTTCGGCACGAAGATCGCGTAGCGGCTGACGAAGAACGGTTTGTCGAAGCTCTGGAAGCGCCAGCGGCCGAGCTCGGTCGGCACGCCGAAACCGACCGGCACCTCGACCTCCCACACGTACTCGATCGCGTCTCCCGGTTCGACGGCCGGCATGATCCACTGGCCGTTCACGGCGCTGGGCTCCAGGGTCGAACCGTCGGCCTTCAGGATGCGCGCCACGCGCACACCGTTCTGGATGTCCTGCTCGTGCAAGGTCTCGGCGCCAGCGCGATCCCCCACGACCGAGATCGTGTGGAAGCGCTGGACCGCGGAACCGTCGGGGAGGACGAACACCATGCCGGAGTCGAGCGCTTCGATCACCGACAGACCCTCCGCGGCGCGACCGGCTTCCAACGCCGCGTCCAGGTCGGGTGCGAAGCGCTGGAAGAAGTCCTCGGCGCGGTCGGTCGACCCGGTCAGGGCCAACGCACGCCACAACTCGCGGGCAGCCGGAACGGCGGTCAACGCACCGGACCAGGCCTCTTGGGCCTGGGCGATCTCACCCAAACGCGCGTGCTCGTTCCCGAGCCGCATCATGTACAGCGGATGATCGACGTGAGCTCCCAGCATCTGATCGAGGGCGCGCTGAATCTTGGCGCGCTCGTGACCGAGCAAGGAATCGATCTCGGCCAACAGGTCGGCCGCGAGGTCCACCTCGGGTTCGCGCGACACCCAACGTTCGAGCTGGGCCTTGAACTGGTGCGCTGCGAGCGAGTCCTGTTCGGCCAGCTGTTGGACGAGCTGGATGATGTTCGGGTCACTGCCGTCCGCGCGCAGGGCCGCGTTCGCAGCTTCGTGCGCGCCGACCCAGTCGCCTTCGCCCGCCAGGTGCGAGGCCAGCATGAACTGAGCTCCGGCACTCTCCGGGTGCTCCTGAACCAGCGCCTGGATCTTGGGCTGCGCCAAGAACAAGCTCGGATCCAGGTCCGTCAACGTCATGATCTCGTACAAGCGATACTGCACGTTGTCCGGGGACTCGGCGAGCAGACCGCGGATGATCGCCAGCGCTTCGACGGGACGGTCCTCGCCTCGCAAGCGGAAGGCGCGCGCCAAGCGAGCCGCGGGCAGGAACGGCCCCTCGGCCTCGAATTCGGCCACGAGCTCCATCGTCTTCGTGCGCTGTGTCTCGGCGGGCAGGTGGCGTGCTCCCTGCAATGCCCGCAGAACTTCGGAGCGCCACGCGGTCAACGCGAGCGCGGAGCCCTCGGGACGCGGCACGATCAACGCCTCATCGGGTCGACCTGCGTTCCAACGTCGTCGAACGGTGAGCGGTCCCGTGAACGGATCCGCAGGATCCAGGGACACGACATCGTCGATCGGCTTGGGCTCGAACGGCTCCAAGGTCATCGGGAACGGCAGCGTGTCGCCCCACGGGAACTCCTGGAACGACACGACGGCGCCCTTCGTATCGAAGAAGCGTACGGCGACCTCGTCCTCCTGGGTCGACGGCATGCGGATCAACAGGAGGTTCCACTGGTTGAGGCAAGGGACCTCGAAGGTGAACAGGTCCTGGACGTCCAGAGGATCGACGCGCGGCGCATCGAACAACCGCGTTCCGTTCCACCAGGCCCGCGCGGCGCCCAAGGTCCGAACCTCGACGCGCACGTCCGGACGATCGAAGCGCACGATCGCGGCCAGGTAGGAACACCCCGTCGCGGGCCAGACGCGACCCGCTAGACTCACGCCGGTCTGGTTCGGCGAACGCTCGAGGTGCGCCCAGTCCGTCTGGGTGGCGAACGGGTTGTCGGGGATCTTCACCGACCACGTCTCGGGGCCGTTGGGCAGATCCTCGAGCAGCGCGGGCAGCGGATGGGACGCGGGTCCCGTTCCGCCGAACCAACGCCAGTGCTGGACGAACTCGGGGAACGGGTCCTCGATCATCGGCAGCGGGTCGGTCGCGAACCGCGTGATGCCGACCTCGGTCGCCGCCAGCATGCGCAGCGTCAAACCGGCCTCGGGATCGCGGACGCGACCGGCCAGGTCCATCAGCCGCTGCGCGTCCAGCGGGTCGTCGCTCGAGATGCGCACCATGTGGATCGCATCGACGGCGTCGCGCACCAGAGGGTGTCCAGGATCGGCCTCGATCGCGGACAGAACGTCCTCGACGTAGGCGGGGAAGTCCCAGACCAAGCCGGCGGGATGCGCCGTCAGCAATTCGGCGCTGAGCACCGCGTCCTGGACGGGTGCCGCGACGGCGACGGACATCGAACTCAGGCAGAGCAGCAGGGAGCGGATCATCGTTGCACCTCCACGGCGATGCGGGTGCGTTGTGCGTCGGCGACGGTGCGGGCCAGTTCACGGAAGGCTGCATACCGGTCGGGTGGGACGCGATGGGTGCGCATCACGAGACGTTCCGTCACGCGGGCGCCACCGTCGGTCGATGCGACGGTACGGGTGTACAGTGCGTCCGGCGTTTCGGCGTGGACCGGTGCGGGGAGCTCCTGGAGGCTCGCGCCTTCGGGCAACCGATAGTCGACGACCGACTCGCGGGTCCAGGCGACGTCCAACAGCAAGTCGCTCGTGCGTTCGCTCTCGGAGGCCACGCGCCCCAACAGATCGGTCGCGTCGAACGTCGTCGGCAGCTCCAGACGTCCCTCCCGACGTTCCGCGATGCGCTCGAAGCGACCGTTCATGCGGATCTCGAACGGGAGCGTCAGGTCCTCGTAGTCCGAATGCTCCGCGCTGGGTTCCCCCACCAGGCTGCCGAAGCGGCTGGAGAGGTAACCGCGCAGCGTCTCCAGGCGCTCGTCGTCGTCGCCCGCGAAGTTGCTGCGTTCACGCGGATCCCAGCGACCCGTCGGGCGACGCTCGACCGTGACGTCTCCGCCACCATCGGCGCTGAGCTGCACGGTCACGTGGTCGACCAGCACGTTCTGCTCGGCGGTGGCGAACGGAACGCGCGCCTCTTGAACGCCGTCGTCACGCACGATGACGACGCGTGCGCCACGATCCGAGTCGGGCAGGACCTCGAGCGGATGGAAGCGCGCCGTGCCGTCCAAGTACATCTCGTCGATGCCCTCCTGGGCGGGCACGTAAGCGATGCAGTGATTGAAGTGCGAGACGAGAGCCAGCGAGATGTCCTCTTCGAAACGTCGCCCCTCGGCGCGGATGATCACCGGCCAGGCCTCGATGTCCACGACGGACAACATCGCCTTCAGCAGGATCGCCTTGTCCTTGCAATCCCCGAATCGACGGCTGAACACGACCGGCGCGCTGTACGGCTGATAGCCGTGCACCCCGAACTCCCAGGCGTTGTAGCGAATGTCGGAGACGACGAAATCGTAGATGGCGCGCAGCTTGTCGGCCGGCGCGGTCAAACCATCGGTCAGACGCGCGACCTCGGCCTCCATCTCGGGCGACGTGCGGATCTCCTCGGCGATGAGGCCCCACCACCAACGTCCGAACTCCTCCCACGACCCATAGGTGCTGGCTTGCACGCGAGCGTTGGTCTCGATGGCCGGCGGCTCCAGCTGTTCGCTGCGTTCGGGGAACTGGTCGTAAACGTTCCAGCGGTGCTGCACGCGGCCATCGGTCAACGTGTCGCGCCGGTAGTCCTCGGCCGCGACGCCCCGGTTGTGCAGGTGCAACTCGACCTCGCGCGGCGCGATCAGCACGATGTCGGTGTGTCGCACGACAGTGCGGGGATCGGGCGCGATGGGCTCGTCCAGGCCGAAGTACGTCCCGAAGAACGTCGGTCGCAGGTCGTCGCGGCGCCAACTCATGTCGACGATGTCCCCGACCTGGAGCGGCGGGAGGTCGACCTCGAGGAACCCGCGCATGCCGGTTCGTCCGGTGCGCGCCTGCTCGACGGTGCCGTCCGGCGAACGGACGCTCGCGGCGAGCACGCGGACCTCTTCGTCCCGCGGGTAGGCGCGGAACCGACGTCGGTCCAGCTCGCGGACGCCGGCGTCGTTGAGCAAGCGCACGACGCGCCGACGATAGCGCTTGGCCGTTCCGTCCGGATGAACTTCGACGACCAACTGGTTCAGCAGCACCTCGCGCGACGCGATGTTCGCGGGCAGCAGCGAGTCCCCGGACCGACTCTCCAGAATCTCGTCCAGCGAGACGTCCCACGCGTCGTGGAAGGGCGGCACGCCGCTGTCCAACAGGTGCTCGAGCAGCCGGCGATCGTCCTCGGCGTTGAAGTCGAACTCCAACTCGCGCTCGAGCGACAGGATCGCACGCTCATGGTCCCCGCGCGCCAAGGCCGCGCGCGCGTCGATCGCGTGCAGGTACGGGTCTTCCGGATTGAACGCCAGCGCGGTGTCGATCAGCTCCTGCGCCGCGCCGAAGTCCTCGGTCGCGATCAGGATGCGCGCCGCGCTGATCCGCATCTCGATGTCCCAGGGATCCTGGTCCAGATCCATCTGCAGGTCGGCCAGGATGCGCGCCGTGGAGCGATCGCGATCCCGACGCCGGGCCACCGCCGCCAATTCGCGACGGGCTGCGCGGACACCGCTGGAGGCGGCCTGCAGAAACTCCATCCGCTCGTCACTGCCCAGGGCCTTGAGCGTGTGCAAGGCGTAGGACACACCGGCCCAGTAGCGCGTGATGTCCTCGTTCTCGGCCAACCGCATCAGTTCGTTGTCCGCCAGCGCACCTTGACCCAGCTCGGCCAGGATCTGCGCACGACGCAGTCGGCACAGCACGGCATTCGGGTTCGAGCGCAACGCCTGGTCGATCAGTTCCAGCGCGCGGTGCGGCGTCGGCTGACTGGTCGTCGCGTGCACCGATTTCCAACGCAGGAACTGGGCCTTCGGACCGTGTCGCAGGATCGCGTCGTCCAAGGCGTGCAACCAGGGATTGACGTCCTCCTCGGTCGAGAGCGCACCCTGGACGCGCAACGAATCCAGGTGGAGCAGCGTCGCCAGCAGGTCGTCCGGATTGGCTTCGACCGCCATCGACGACTCCACGAGCCCGGGCTGTGCCTTGCGCGGCTTCGCGCGCGCATCGACGACCAGCATCGCCCGACGCAGAAGGCTGGCCGGATCGTCCTGGACGTGGAAGCGTTGCATGGCTCCCGGTCGCAGTTCGAGCTTGGACGCATCCATGGAGCGGCCGGGGTTCTTGGGGGAGATCGGCTCCACGCCCTCGGGGGCCTGACTTGCGGTCGGCAGCGAGAGAGGGGCGCCGTTCGCGGGGTCGGACAGGCGCGCCACGAAGCCGGGCGTCCCCTCCTGGGCGCCGACCTTCATCGTGATCTCGTTCCAACCGGGAACCAGGTCCAGCGGCATGCAGAACTGATCGGGAGCCAGGGCGTGCTCGCCGAGGGCCTCCGCGATCGGTTCCCCGTTCAACCAGACGCGCATCTCACCCGAGATGCCCAGTTGCAGATGTACGCGTTGGGCGTCCTCGCTCTGCACCCACGTGCGCGCGACGACACAAGCTTGATCGATCGGATGCAGCAGGCGCTGGAAGCGCACGATCCCGAGGCGCGGCGTCGCTTCCGGCAACGTGCGCCAACCGACGGGCCGCACCTTGCCTTCGTAGGTCTCGGCCAGCGGGTCCTTCTCGGCCGCGGTGCGGCGCGTCATCCCGCGACCTCGCTCGTTGTCGAACGGACCGGCGAACTGCCAGTCGAGCAACGGCTGGAGCGTGTCCATGTCGCGTTTCATCCACGCCAGGCGCGAGCGCAACGCCCCGTACTGCGGAGGGACGTCGACGGTGCTGTAGAAGCGCACCCAGAGGTCCTCGTGGTCGAGCTCTCCGCCGATCTGCATCCCGACGATCAACAGGAACTCGATCTCGTCGGCGAGGGCGAGCGCGTCCTCCGTGCCACCGTTGCGCAGCATCTCGATGCCGTGCAGGACCGAACGCGCCAGGGAGAACACGCCCTGGTGCGGACTGCCGTTGACGCATTCGATCATCGCCGCTTGGCGGATCCCATCGTCGAGCACGTCCTGGACGACGGCCGTCGGTGACGGGGCGAGGGGTGCCGCGATCGGCGTCGGACAGAGGAGCGGAACGCTGAGAAGGAGGTGCAACATCGTTGGAGGGCCCAGGGGGCGGCCCGACACGATATGCGGTTCGGCGCTCTCTTTGGAGCCCCGATCCCTTCTCCTTCACCCCGAACGCGGGATCGTTACGGAACCCGAATCCAGGGTCCCAGCTTCGGCCAGCCAATCCAGTGCTTGGGGCGAGCTCGAACCGATGTCCGAATCGTGTTGCGGCGCCGGAATCGGCCCGAACATCATCGAGCGCAGTGCCTCGGGCCAGTCACCCGGTTCACGCGGATCGAGGAACCGCACGCCGCGATCTCCCTCGAGCTCGCGCAGCCCCCCCACGCGTGTGGCGAGCACGGGCAACGACACGGCGCGCGCCTCCCGGGCCGAGAGCCCGTACGACTCCTCCCAGAGCGACGGCACCGCGACCGCATCCAGGGTCGCCAGCACGGCGGCGCGTTCGTGCAAGGCGAACGGACCGTGCAGTCGAATGCGCGGATGCTCGGCCGCCAGGGCCTCGAGCGCTTTCGACGTGCCCGTGTCCCCATGATAGTCGCCGCGCGGGCCATGCACCTCGAGCGTCAGCCCGGGCAGATCGGTGGCGAGCACGGCGCGCGCCAGTTCGAGCACGCCCTTGCTCGGCTGCACGGAACCCAGGACGCCCAGCCGGCGACCGGGCGGACGTCCTGCTCGCAGCCGTTCGACCTGACCGGCCAGGCGGCTCGTGTCGACGATCGGAGAGCGCACGTCGATGTCCTGGATCCCGGCAGCACGCAAGGTGTTCGCCAGCGAAGCGGACGGTGCGAACCGAGCGGTGGCGCTCGCCAAGTCCTGGGTCGCGAGGTTCAACCGTCGCAACACCGCAGCGGGATCGAGATCCAAGGACGGCCACGTGCTTCGCGCACAACTGGCGCAAGCACCCGGATCGATGCGACCGCACGTGCCCCCCTCGACGTGCCACATCTGGCCGCGCGGACAGAGCACCCACCGGTCGTGCAACGTGACGGCCGTGGGAATGCCCAGCCGTGCGAGCACGGACAGGATGCCGGTGCCGAAGCCCGACATGTGATGGACCTCGACCGCTCCGAGATCGAAAGCGCGCGCCCAGCGTTCGACGGCGACGTTCGCCGCGGGCTGCGACAGATCGTCCTCGAACGTGACGCGAGGCGCATGCGGAACCGCTAGACGCCGCACATGAATGCCGCGCACGACCGCATCACGCGGCGACCACGCCGTCCGTTCGGAGCCACGATCGAGGGCCAACACATGGACCTTGTGCCCACGCGCCACGAGGGTCCGCGCCAGGTGCTCCAGCACGGACTCCACGCCCCCCACGTCGGGGGTCCAGCCCTGGCCGATCAGACCGATGTTCGGCAGCGAGTCCATCGAGGGCTGTTTCGACCGATCCGCCGGATTCCTGGAGTGCACGCCGAGGGGTCCGGCCCGGTACCTTGTGCGGACCTCCCAAGCCCCGCACTCCATGCTCCGAACCCTCGTTTCCGCTCTCACGCTCCTCTCCGTCGTCGCCTGTGCGTCCCCGCCCGATGCCGGCCGACCGCACGACCCGATCGTCTTCCGCTCGGTGCTCGACGAGCGCCCGCGCATGGTGACGATCGCGCTCGACGACGAGATGTGGGTCGCCTACGACGCGACGCATTGCGGCATCTACAAGGTGTGGAAGGGCGGCGTCGTCCTGCAGGGCGCGGTGTACGACACGGTGCACGGCCCGCAGCCGGTGACCTGGGGCAAGGCGTACCACGAGCGCCTCGCCGACCGGCACGTCTGGCGCATCGTCGAGAACGGGGAACGGCGCGAGGTGAAGCCGCGCTTCCTGGGGTACGAGCGGCGCGACCCCAAGGTCACCCTGCGCTACGAACTGCCGTGGGGAGACACGCATGCGATCGTCACGGAGCACCCCGAGTTCGCCTGGGACGCGAACGGCTGGCCCACCTTGAACCGGACGTTCACGGTGAGCCCGGCGGACCCTAGGCGCCGGCTCTCGACGCGCTATCACCTGGAGCTCTTGGTGGACGATCTGTACCCGGGTCCCGAGCTCAAACTAACGCTCAAGGAAGGCACGACGCCCCACCACTCCTCGTTCGATCCCCAGCGCGTGGCGAACGTCGAACCGCCGGCCGACCTGAACGCCTCGATGGTCGATTCGAGCGCGACGTCGAACGAACTGCGTTCGCACGAGTCGATCCTGGAGGTGCCGATGACCTTGAACCCGCCGACGATCGACGGCGAGCTCGAAGCCGCGTGGAACGACGCGCGCCCCGAACAGCTGACCAAGCACCTGCGCACGGAACCGACCAGCGAGGACGACCTGGCCGGTCAGTTCCAATTGCTGTACGACGCGCAGTACCTGTACGTCATGTTCACGGTGCGTGACGACGTGCACCAGAACGACAACCTCACGCAGCCCTATCACGACGATGCCGTCGAGGTCTACCTCGACGCGGGCAACGACAAGGGCGACCACTTCGACGCGAACGACGTCCAGTACATCTTCGGCGTCGACGCCGAACAGGTTTGGGCGCACAACGGCGCCGGCATGCACCCGGGGGTCGACTTCGCGACCGGTCACTTCGAGGACGGCTACCGCGTCGAGATCCGCATGCCGTGGGAGAACCTCGGCGTGCAGGTCGTGCCGGGCATGGACATCGGCCTCGAGCTGCACGTGGACGACGACGATGACGGCCGCGACGCCGATCACGTGTTGTCGTGGTTCTCGCGCAGCACGAACAGCTGGAGCGATCCGGGCCTGTTCGCCACCGTGACGCTGGCGCCGCCCACCGCCGAGGGCGCGACCGACGTCGGCCCCGTCGAGAACGGCGCGAGCCTGCGCGTCTGGTCGATCGGCCAGGACATGTCCGAGCTGATGCGACTCGTGCCGGGCCAGACGCCCAACGTGTCGACGGTCGTAGCGAGTCTCGACCTCGAGGGCGCCGAGGACTTCGGCGGCCTCGCCGATCAGTTCATCGCCGAAGTGCGCGGATTCCTGACCGTCGACGAGGCCGGTCGCTACGGCTTCCGCCTGTCCAGCGACGACGGCTCACGCCTCTGGATCGACAACCGGCCCGTGATCGATCACGACGGATTGCACGCGGCGCAGCCCAAGGACGGGGAACTCGACCTCGGAGTCGGCGCCCACCCGTTCCGCATCCGCATGTTCGAGAACGCCGGCGACGAAGCGCTGAAGCTCGAATGGCAGACGCCCGGCTCCGACGCGTTCGTGCTCGTCCCCACGTCGGCGTTGAGCACGACCAAGGGCGAAGTGCGCGTCACCAGCCCGGGCCGCAAGCGCGTCATCCGCGCCGGCGCCGAGGCCGTCCCTGGCGATCGTTATCCCCTGGCCGGCGTGCACCCCGCGTACGACCTGATGACGATGCGCCCCGAGGGCTTCGAGCCCAAGGTCGGCGGCATGGACTTCCTGCCCGACGGCCGTCTCGTCATCAGCACGTGGGATCCGTCGGGTTCCGTGTACATCCTGGACGGCGTGCAGGGCGACGACCCGAGCGCGGTGACCGTCAAGCGCTTCGCTTCGGGCCTCGCCGAACCGCTCGGCCTCGAGGTCGTCGACGGCGAGATCTACGTCTTGCAGAAGCAGGAACTCACGCACCTGATCGACCACGACGGCGACGAGGTCTGCGACGAGTACCGCTCCTTCGCGAACGGCTGGCTCGTGTCGGCCAACTTCCACGAATTCGCGTTCGGGTTGGTGCACCATGACGGCTTCTTCTACGGAACTCTAGCCGCCGCGATCATCGCAGGCGGCTCTTCGCCGTCCCCGCAATTGGCCGACCGCGGACATGTCGTGCGCATCGCGATGGACGGTTCGTACGACCTGATCGCATCGGGCCTGCGCACACCGAACGGCATCGGATTCGGTGCGGACGGCGAGATCTACATCGCCGACAATCAGGGCGACTGGTTGCCCTCGTCCAAGATCCTGCACCTGAAGCCCGGCGCGTTCTACGGCTTCCGCTCCGTCGACCCTGAGGGCACGGAGGGCCAGGTCGTCGACCCTCCCGTCGTGTGGTTGCCGCAGGGCGAGATCGGCAACTCCCCCGGCGAGATCGTGCCGATGCCCGACGGCCCTTACGCCGGTCAACAACTGCACACCGAGATCACGCATGGTGGCTTGAAGCGCGTGTTCGTCGAGACCGTCGGTGGCGTGCGTCAAGGCGCGGTGTTCCGCTTCACCCAAGGCCTCGAGGCCGGCATCAACCGCGCCGTCTGGGGTCCCGATGGAGCGCTGTACGTCGGCGGCATCGGTTCGACCGGCAACTGGGGGCAAGAGGGCAAGTCGCGCTTCGGCCTGCAGCGCCTCGCGTTCAACGGCGCGCCCGTGTTCGAGATGCTCGCCGTGCGCGCCAAGTCGAACGGACTCGAGGTGCAGTTCACGGAGCCGTTGCCGGAGGGCCTGGGCTGGGATCCGATCGACTATCGCATCACGCAATGGCGCTACGTCTCGACGATCGACTACGGCGGGCCGAAGGTCGACGAGGCCGAACTGCCGGTGCTCTCGGCGACGGTTTCCGAGGATCGCACGCGCGTGTTCCTGGAACTCGCGGACTTGAAGCCGGACCACGTCGTCCACGTGCACCTGACCGGTCCGTTCACCAGTGAGGCGGGCCGTGAGCTCTGGTCCACCGAGGCTTGGTACACGTTGAACCGCATGTCGATCGAGACCGGAGACGTGCGCGAAGCACCGCAAGGCGCGGCGGCGGTGGGCCTGACGCCCGAGGAGCAGAGCGCGGGTTTCCGCATGCTCTTCGACGGCTCGAACCTGGATGCCTGGAAGGGATTCAACAAGGGCAACGTCCCCAACTCGTGGCGCAACGAGAACGGCCTGCTGCGCTTCCTGCCCGGCGGTGAGGGCGGCGACATCGCCACCAAGGACCAGTTCGCTTCGTTCGAACTGCGCCTCGACTGGCGCGTCAGCCAGGGCGGCAACTCGGGGATCATGTACCACTCGACCGAGGACCACACGTACCCCTGGGAGACGGCGCCCGAGATGCAGATCCTGGACAACGCACGTCACCCCGACGGTCAGAACCCGATGACCAGCGCCGGCGCGAACTATGCGCTGCACGCCCCCACCGTCGACGCGTCACGCCCCGCCGGTCAGTGGAACTCGATTCGATTGGTCGTCCGCGACGACCACGTCGAGCACTGGCTGAACGGTCAGAAAGTGGTCGACTACACGCTTTGGAACGACGAGTGGACAGTGCTGGTGTCCAAGTCCAAGTTCGCCTCGATGCCCGACTACGGAATGCGCAAGACCGGCCACATCGTGCTGCAGGACCACGGCGATGTGGTCGAGTTCCGCTCGATCCGCATCCGCGAGTTCGAGGACTGAACGGGCGGGAATGCCGACCCGGTGTACGAGCTCGGGCTCAACTCCCCACCGCGTAACGCAGCGCTTCGCGGCCGGAGTAGAGGCGTTCGACCGTCTCGAGGTGTGCGGTGTAACCCAGCGGCAACGGCACGCTCGCGCCGCGGTCCGGGGCTTCCAGGATCAAGCTGGTCAAGGCGCGCGCTAACGCGGGTGCGTCGCCGGGCGGGACCAGTCGTGACGACTTGGGCGCGACCTCCTGGATGCCTCCGACGTGCGTCGCAACGATCGGTACGCCCATGACGCGCGCTTGCAGCACGACGAGCGGGGCGTTCTCGAGCCACGTGCTGGGCACGACGATCGCGTCCAGTTCGGACATCGCATACGGCGCGTCGAGCGGCTCGAACGGGCCCTCGAAGCGCACGCGACGCGCGAGGCTGGGGTCCCACGTGCGGTCGAGGTACATCCGATGACGACCGCCGACCGGATTGCCGTGCAACCGCAGCTCCCAGTCGACTCCCCCCATCGGCGTGCGTGACATCCGAGCGGCGGCCTGGAACAACGTGTCCAGTCCTTTGTGCGGTTGGAATTGGCCCAGGAAACCGATGCGGAAGACGCCGTCGGGAACGCGCGCGGGGGCATCGCGGAACGGGCGCTCGTCGAGGCCGTAGCACAGGACGCGCGGCACCTCGGCCAGCACGCCCGCCTCGACCAAGCGACTCGCCAAGGCGCGCGTCGGCGTGACGATCTGGTCCAGGTTGCCGATCGCGGCGCGGACTTCGCGATCGCGTTCGCGCAGGTCCGATTCGGTGACGACCAGGCCCAGCCCACCCAGCGCCGACAACGCCTCGGCGGCGGCGCCCTTGACGCGACGCTTCACCACGTTGCCGTCGTACGGGCCCGAAGCGCGCACGCAGCGGGCGCACTTCGCGGGTGACGGACCGTCGCAATCGCTCAGCGCGGCGTCGAGCAGTTGCCCGCGATGGCAGGCCGGCCCCAGGTCAGTCAGTGTCGCCATCGTGCGCGCGCCGAAGCGCTTCGCGATCGCGGGCAGTCGCACCGACAGTCCCCAGAACAGGTGCAGGAAGTGCACAACGTCAGGTTGGAATTCGGGGACGAGTTCCTCGAACAGGTCCTCGACCGCGCCGCAGCGATAGCTGTCCGCGAAGCGTTTGCGACGCGCCGGCGGGTTGTGGACCTCGACCAGACGGATGCCGTAACGCGTGGTGCGCGTGACCTCGAAGCGCTCGCCTTCGCCGTCACGGCGTGGACACAGGACCTGCACCGTGTGCCCGCGCGCCGCGAGTCCGGTGGCGAGTTGGTGCGTGTAGAACTCGGTGCCCCACTGACCGCTCGGAGGAAATCCGTTGGAGACGAGCAGGATCCTCATGCGGCCCGAGCCCTCAAGGCAACGTCCCCAACAAGCCGCGTTCCCGCAACTCGGCGATCCGCGCCGGGTCGGTCGGTCCTCCGTTCCACGCATTCAGGTGCAGCAGGTCGCGCACGTCCTCGACGTCGCGGAACCAGGAGTCGGCGATCGCGCGCAACCGCCCACGTCGCTCCGGGTCGTCGATGTCCTCCGGCTCCTGATGCACGGCTCGTCCGGTCCGTACGAAACTCACGGACTCCTCGCCCTGGACTTCCGCCGAGGAGAGGCCCGCGTAGGAGCGGGACAGGATCAGGGTCGAGCGCGGTGCAGCCCATTGGGCCGCGTAGATGGAATCCGGATCGATGACCGCGTAGCCACCCAGAAGGGTCGAGCGAGCGAAGGCGTGCTCGCGCGCGGGGACTTTGGAGCCAGCCAACATCGGCACCAGCGAGACGCCGTGCATCTCCTTGGGCACCTCGGCTTCGGCCAGCGTCAACAACGTCGGCGCCAGGTCGACCAGGCTGACCAGGGACTTGGAACGGACCCCGACCTGGAAGCCGTGGACCGGCGCGGGACGCAGGAACAACGGCACGCGCAGGTCGGCCTCGGTCAGTCCACCGGCGTCCAGGATGAGCCCGCCCTCGCCGAAGCAGGTCCCGTAGGTCCCCACCATCGCGAGCGTCGTGCGCTCCCAATCACTGTGCTCGGCCAGGTGCAGATAGACGCGTTCGAGGTGCCGGTCGAGGCTCCACAACGCAGTGTCGTAGATCGACTCCAACTCGCCCATCGTGCGCTGCCGACCCCCGCGTCGGTGCGGCGCGATCGCGTGGAACACGGGCGCGGCTCGGCCGACCGGAGGAACGAAGTCGAGTTCGGGCCGCGGTGGGAAGTCGTCGTGCATGCGCAATCGTCCGTGCTGCCACATGCGGTCCAGGTCGTTCACGTGGACGTAGGCGAACCAGTCCTGCCCCGGCTCGACGGTCTCGAGCCATTCGGCGAAGCGCACGCCGACACCGCTGAAACCGAAGACGCGGTCCTCACCGGGAAGTCCTCCGCCGAACTGTGCGACGTCGTGGAAGCCCAGGTCGACGCCGCGCAACGCGCCCAGCCGGGGATCGTCGACGAATGCCGCCGTCGCCCAGCCTTCCTGGAACAACTGTGCGGCCAAGCGCGGTACCGGGTCGGGGATGCTCCAGGGGAAGGCCGGCGCAGCGGTCGTGCCGTCCTCGAGCGGGATCGAAGGCGCTTCGACCAAGGTCGGGTCGCAGCCGGTCAAGAGCGCCATGTGGGCCGGGATCAGATCGGCGCCCGTGCTCCACGTGTTCTCGAAGATCACGAAGTCGTCGGCCAACGATTCCAGGTGCGCCGTCGTGTTGCGGTCGTAGCCGGCCTGGCTCAAGTGGTCCCAACGCCAACCGTCGACGGCGACGATCAGGACACCGCGCCCGGGCTTGCCTTCGGCCTCGGCCTTGGAGCAACCGGTCGACAGCATCGCAGCGATCGACAGGGGGGCGAGGGCGAGCAGACGGGGAACGCGCATGACGCGCGACAGGATGCGCCTTGGGAACGGCCAGTTCCAGGGATCCTTGGGGGAGCCGACCGCGGAACCGGCCCAACAGCCCCTCCCCCGCGCCGAGTCATGTGCTGGGCCGAGTGCTGGGCCGAGTGCTGGGCCGAGTGCTGGGC
>TARA_R110002096_G_scaffold303080_11_pt1 | contig 53608 bp, 51 predicted proteins | sample TARA_R110002096 | Tara Oceans TARA_R110002096 (sample SAMEA4397295) | marine metagenome | biome: Polar Biome; feature: [DCM] deep chlorophyll maximum layer (ENVO:01000326); material: water (ENVO:00002006), including particulate matter (ENVO:01000060) such as... | depth 35 m
GCAGGGCTAATTGTAGTACCAGTGGGTGGAATTGTATTTGCAGAACACTTCATATTCCCTAAAATCGGACTTACTCGTTATTGGGCTTACTATAAAAACCTCGTTACCAGTAAATCTGCAATTATTGCTTGGGGCGTAGGACTAGGTGTAGGTTTTGGTTTAAATGCGATGAACCTCATGTCGTTTTATTATCTATTTATTCCATCTTGGTTTGCTTCTGTAATTGTATATATCGTTCTCGCAAAAATGAGTGGGGCAGCAGATGACTATACCGAAGAAATTAAAGAAGAAGTGCAATTGCAGACAGACATCAAAGAATATCAGAGTGAACTCGCACAGTATGATCAAGTAAAAGTAAAAGACACTAGATTACCTTCTAGGATTCTTAATTATCTTGCAATTACTTGTTTGGTAATAATTGCAGTGCTTGCGTTAAATACTTTCTTAGGAAGTCCAAATATAACTGTCTATGAAGCGAATAAAGCGTTACTTCACAAGTATTCTTTTTACTGCACCATAGGTTACTTTGTTTTTGCCTATTGGCGATTACGCAGAGAAAAAGCATTGAGAGTAACTCCAGAAATAAGTAACAGCTAACCATTTTTTCACCACATAAACCAAAAAATAGCGGTCGATTGAGGCCGCGGAAAGGTTTGAATTATGAACACAACAGTAGCATTAAATCAAGAAAATTTGGGTGCATTGTCACCAAACGTAAAAGTACCTTCTTATAACCGTGATGAAGTAAAAACATCCATAGTACATATTGGAGTTGGGAACTTTCACCGGTCTCATGAGGCATTTTATACAAATGAACTTATGGAACGGTATGGCGTGTTAGATTGCGGAATTTGCGGGATAGGTCTACTAGATTATGACCGTCGCATTTATAATATCCTGAAGGATCAGGATGGTCTATACACATTGGTTACCAAAGAGCTAGATGGCTCGTTAAGCGCAAGGGTAATCGGCTCGATTGTGGAGTACATCTTTGCTCCAGAAAATCCAATTGCTGTTATAGAGAAAATGGCTCATCCAGATATTAAGATTATTTCCCTAACAATTACTGAAGGCGGGTATAACCTTAATGAAGGTACTGGGGATTTTGATTTTAGTAACCCGGTAATTGTGGAGGATATGAAAAATCCATTGTCTCCTAAAACCGTGTTCGGATATTTAGCACAGGCTTTGAAACTACGTATGAAAAGAGGTGTTGGAGGATGTACCATTCAATCATGTGATAATATTCAGGGAAATGGAGATGTTGCTAAACGTTCGCTACTGAATTATGTAGAAAAAGCAGAACCAGAATTAGTTTCTTGGATTAAGGAGAACGTATCGTTTCCTAATGCAATGGTTGACAGAATTACGCCAGTAACAGTAGCAAGCGACATTGAAAAGTTACAAGAGGAATTCTTACTTGAAGACCAGTGGCCAGTGGTATGCGAGCCATTTATTCAATGGGTAATTGAGGATGATTTTATTGCAGGCAGACCTGAGTGGGAAAAGGTAGGGGCTCAGTTTGTAGAAAGCGTAGTGCCGTTCGAGAACATGAAGCTCAGGTTGTTGAATGCTGGTCATACTGTGTTAGGTATGCTGGGTGCTTTACATGGCTACAAAACAATTGATGAAGTAGCACATGATGAAGATTTCAATATTTTCTTACGTGCATTCATGGACGAAGAAGTAACTCCTATTCTATCAGACTTGGGAGATATAGATTTGGACGCATATAAAAATAGCCTTATTGAACGATTCCAGAATATTTATATCAAAGATTTAGTAGCTCGTATTTGTCTAGAAAGTTCAGCTAAATTCCCAATTTTCTTGCTACCTACCATCAAGGCGCAACTAAAAGCAGGTGGTGATTTTACTCGTTCGGCATTTATAGTAGCCGCTTGGTGTAAATATAACGATGGTGTTGATGAAGAGGGAAATACCTATAAAATTGAAGATGCAATGAGCAACGAGCTTATTCGTGCTGCCGCTCTTTCACATGAAAATCCAACTCGGTTTTTAGAGATTGAATCTATATTTGGAGACTTGGCTAAAAACCAAACTTTTGTAAATGCTTATGTTTCATCGTTGGAGATGCTAAGAAGCAAAAAGGTTAAAGAATGCGTTAAAGAACTCAATTCTAAAATATCTTAGAACAATGAAAAACATAGTATGTTTTGGTGAGATATTGTGGGATATGCTACCCAGTGGTAAAAAACTGGGTGGTGCCCCGTTAAATGTAGCTCTTCGGGCTCAATCGGTGGGAAATCAGGTTAAGGTAATCAGCGCTGTTGGTAATGATGACCCTGGTAAAGAGATTCTTGAAAAAATAGCTAGTTATTCGGCCAGTATAGATCATATTCAGGTTAATAAAGAACTAGAGACGAGTAAAGTACTTGTTAATCTCGATGAAAAAGGCTCGGCGACATACAGAATTAAATTTCCATGCGCGTGGGATGCTATCTACCTTTTGAACAGAGATATCGAAATAGTGAAAAATTCGGATGCGTTTATCTATGGTAGTTTAGTAGCTCGTAATCAGGTGTCGAGAGAAACCCTACTTGAGTTGTTGAAATACGCTCCGTTTAAAGTATTTGATATCAATCTTCGTCCGCCTCACTATAATCTGGAAACTCTGAAAAAATTGATGAGCTATGCAGATTTCATAAAGTTTAATGATGATGAGCTCTTAGGAATTTGTAAAGATTTTGGACAGGCTGAAGCCAGCCTAGAAGAGTGTATGAGATACATATCTAAGGAAACGAATACGCCCCGTATTTGTGTAACAAGAGGTGCTGAAGGTGCAATTCTTCTTCACAATAACGAGATGGTATACAACAATGGATACTCTGTAACTGTTGCGGATACGGTTGGTTCGGGAGATTCATTTTTGGCCATAGTTGTGAGCAAAATTTTAGAAGGTGCTGATGCTCAGGATGCTATAGATCACGCTAGCGCAATGGGAGCAATTGTAGCTTCTAAAAGTGGGGCAAACCCAAAGGTATCGGTTGAGGAGATGGAGATGATGTTGAAGGGCGGTGGATAAAGTAGTTGAAGAAAATCTTTCCTAAAGATGAAAGTGTAAACTTAATGTATCCTCGTTTCGAAAAGCTTGTTATCTGTTATATACTGAGCTTCATTATTTTGAACCCTAACAATTTCTAATACTAAATTACTTTTCTCCATTTGCTGAAATTAAATATTTGTATAAAATAGCAGCCTAACGTTTCCACTTGTGATGCTTGTTAGCAGGTTTTTTAATATGAGCATTGTCCCAATTTTTTAGTTTCATCTCCTTGTCTAATATAAAAAGGTTGGCCTATTTCATCTCGAATAGCATCACTATATGTTTCAAGATAACTCTTTAAGTTAACTAACTCATTTCTAGTAACAAGGTAATGACGTTCTCCACATTCTATTTCAATTAGAGATTCAGTAAACATTGCAATAGAATCACTTCCAGATGAAAGAAAAGATATTGGAGAAAGCGAAATCTCGCCATTTTTCTTATTTGTAAAGCCTATTGCTCGTCCTAATAGTCCAACGTCACTGTAATAATCGTAATAAAATGATCCTATTCGAAAAGTAATTTGAGAGCCGCCAAATCCTACATTTGAATAATAAGTGGTGCCACTTCTTAGGTATAGGATGATAAGTATGAATAAGACAGCTAAAAAAATTCCTACTCTATTAATTATTTTATTCATCTTTTAAAGGATATCCAGCTAACGACCCCGCGTTTAAGCGGCGAGTCTGGTTAAAATTATTAAGTTCCGAACCCTAACCGATTCCGTTTAAAACGCTTGTTGGGTGTAAGTAATTATTCATACGGATCAATTTCATATTTAACCCATCCATAGTGATCACCTTTCCATTCTAGAGTGGAGTAGTGACCGCAATCGAAACAATTATTGACATTCAATTTATTTTCGTCATAAATCCAAATCACAGAAAAACCAGGTTCGGTAATAGTCTGCGACAGAAAGGCAACTTCATATCCATTTAAACTTTCTGTTAGGATTAAAAGAAATATTCCAGACTCATTTTGAGTGTTCCGAAATACACCAACTTGAGCCAAATCCATCTGACCATCATTATTAAAATCATGTTCAATTGAAAAGTTGTAATCTATTTCATCTTGATTAAAATCTTCCTTTGATTCTTCTGGCATCATTTCCATTGTGAGAACCGTTGCATTACTCCAATTAGTATCAATTTGGGAAACGGATAGCCCGCTAATTGTATTACCTAATGGTTCAAATGTAGCATTCAACCACCATGTTTCCGTTTGAGCTTGAACCAAACATGGAAATAGAATAAATAGCAAAAGTGCATAAGCTATTGTTAGTGCTTTCAATTTTAGTTCATGTCTCATTTTATTGACACCTAACGCTTGTTATACTGCATTGATATTGTTAAATGCTTGATCAATTTCTGGGTATTTATCTCGTTCTGCTTTTCCCATGTAACATTTCAAAGTATTAGCTATAGCCCACTTTACAAACTTGTTGTTGTCTTTATAAAATTCCTCAAGTAATGGCTGCTTAGCAACTTTCGAAGCGTCCTTAACTGCTAAAGCCCTTACAATTCCTTCTTTTATTAGTGGAGGGTAAGGTTTATTCAAATGTTTAATGAGAATTGGATAAGCTAATGGATATGACCCTGTAAATTTTCTCTCTAAAAAAGGATGAGGAGTATTATTTACTAAGTCGTAAACTGAATCAATATGGTATCCAACCTTTCTAATTTCGAGAACAAGTTCCTCTTCACTCATTTAACTTAAATTTATGATTTAATGCAGTATAACGACCCCGCGTTTAATGGACGCAGAGATTAAGTTTTTGTTGAAGTAACTGATTAATTCCATTGCACACAAGTACTTGATTTAACTCCGCATGCGTTTGACTTGAAACGCTTGTTAGGTGGCAGAACGAGCAAGTATTTCTCTAACCTGTGATACATCATATTTTTGTTCATAAGGATCGGGATTAAATATTGGGAGATTAGGATCTGCCCATTTTCGAATTGCTTCAAAATGTTCGTCTTCCATTTCATGTGCTTTAAAACGTAGTTCACTAGGAAGTTGAATAATATCTAAGGCTTTAGAATTTACTTCTAATAAAAGTGAATAATAGGCAGTCCAACCTAGTAAAAAATTAAATAACGAAGTTCCAGCAATTGCCAAACAGTGAGAATCGTATATTGCACCAATTTCAATTATTGGGGAATCCGACAAAGAATTTTTTTCTAACCAAACACCGAAAGTACTATCCGAACCATTATCTCCGAAGGCTAAAATTTCTTCTGGTATTACTTTTCCCCATTCTCTCAATTGGCTAGTCATTGTTACAAGATTAAAATAATCACCAGACTTTAAGGGAACCACGTTAAGATTACCTTCAAGAATTGAAAGTCCATTACTATAATTAAAAAGAGCTTGAAAGCTATCAGGAAGTCTGATTTTAAGGATTTCCTCCACTACTGAAATTTCAACCTTGCTTGCACTGGGATGAATTTCATTATGTTTTGAGATGTTTTCCCAAGATTTTGTAAGTATTGTAAAATCCATTTTCTATTTTTTCATAATCTGTTCTAGATTAGCCACCTAACGGCCCGGCGTTTAATGGGCGCAGAGTTTTTGTTTTCTTTTGAAGTAACGAAATTCTGGAATTAGAACAAATTTGGCAAAACCCCGTCTGCGTCCGACTTAAAACGCTTGTTAGTACGCGGTTTTAGTTTTGTAATCGATTGAAACAAACCAAGTTGTTGAAATACTTACCCCTTTTATTTTTGCTGGGGTAAATTCATTTATTTTTTTAACTAGTTGAATTGCATTTTCATTGCACTCATCATTCAATGAAAAGAGTGGCCAGATTTCAAAATTTGAAAGCTGCCCACTATTAGACACTTCAAAACCTACGTAAACAGTGGAAGGTTTCTTTTCTAATTCTAAGTCATTCATATATATATCTAAACTGTCAGGAGGTGGTATCAACAGAGTTTCTTTAGGCCATTTTCTTCGCTCTGGAAGCTCGCAGTTTTTTAGATTGTTTTGAATAAAAAGATTCAGGCTATCTATTCCATAAGGGAATTCAGGCTCTTGATCAAAGTTGTCAAATACTTCTCCTGACCAGATATGATTATAGAGTGTGTCAGCAGGTAATTCAGCGAATGGAATATTTACTGAAAAAGCTTGATTCAAAAGTCTCATTAATCTTTCTGAGTTCGTTAGTTTTCCTGTTCCTGCACAAATTCCACTAGGGCGAATAATTATTTCAGGTTCTTCATTTAATTTCTGTTCCATATAATTAGCAGCAAAAACTAGATAACTTTCACCTTCTTTAAAATAGAATGAGCACGGACCTAAATCATTGACAATGTGCAAAGTGTCTTTTTCGTCAGACCTAAATTTCTTATCAATCAGAAATGTAATCAACTGGGTGTCTATATTATACTTTTCGTTAGAGATAGTTTTGATACTGATAGCTTTACCAGTTACAATTATTGAGTGACGGTTAATTCTTTGTTCTAAGGTGAGATCAGAACATATACAAGCTTTTGATACACCGGAAAAAGAAATAACAAATATGATAAACGAGAATAAGTATTTCATTTGAATAAAAGCGTACTAACGACCCGGCGTTTAAGCGGCGCAGGTGTTCGGTTTTTGTTGAAGTAACGGATTAATTGTATTGCCTACAAGCTTTCCAGCGAACCCTACCTGCGTCCGACTTGAAACGCTTGTTATGTGGCTGGTTTATTACCATGTTAAGAGCATAAGTAATAGTAAAAAGGAAAAAACTAAGTATGAAATTATGATAATATGGCCAATAACTCTCGCTCTTTTGCTTTCAGATTCCTCAATAGTTTTGAAAGAGTCATTTTTGATTTTATAGTTCAGGTAGATTAATGAACCGATGAATAGAATCACAAAAAAGGGAATCTCGAAATTACCGGAAATTCCAGAGTTAGTTTTTTTGAAAGCTAAAGTTAAGAGGATTGTGATAGGAGTGGCTATTATAAAGCTTGTGAAGCTATCCGGATAGATATTTAAGCTGAGAAGCTTTCCTGTAGAGTAAAATCTGTAAGCTATATTTTCGATCAATTTCATAGCTGAAAAGCCACATAACATTATATTATTCGAACAAGGATTTTGCTGTTTAGTCCCGATAAAATTCGAAAGGACGTCTTTAAACAGCGTATGGCTATCTTTTAAGATGTTATCCAAACTAATTTGCTCATTTTAGTCCTGATAAAATCCACAAATTGTAAAGACTTCCCTGCCCATTGGTCTAAATATAGACAATCAATTCTTAATAACAAGCAGTAACGGGTAAACCAATAATGTGGAAGGAAAAAACGCCTTATTTGCTTAAAGGCGCGATATAAAAAAAGCCTGTCTCAATAAGAAACAGGCTTTTAAGGTGCTCACGACTGGAGTCGAACCAGCACAACCGTTAGGTCACACGCCCCTCAAGCGTGCGCGTCTACCAATTCCGCCACGTGAGCAGTTGCAGGCGTCAAATATACCGTTTTTATACTTCAAAGTTCAATGCTATAAAACAAAAAACCCACCAAGTTTTAACAAGGCGGGTTTGCGCTAGAATCTGTCAAAAAAAACAGGCTTCTTCAAGCGTAGGCGAAATCAGAACTAAGACGATTTCGGAACACTTAAAGTTTTAAGTTCAGCGTGTAACACCAATTATTCTTCTAACTGGCGGCGAGCGTAATCGTTTTCAGGATCAATGTTTAATGCTTGCTCATAATAAGTGCGAGCTTTATCTGCTTGTCCGCCACGTTTAATCATGTCGCCCATTAAAATCCAATTCTCAGCATCGCGAGGATCTTTCTTAATACGACCGATTAAGTAAGGAATGGCTTGTGGGCCACGATCGGTCATCAACATTAGCATCACAATATTACGATGTGCAGAGGAAGAATCGGTTAACTCTACGGCTTTGTTGAAATCAGCTTCAGCATTTTCAAGCTCTTCTTTTTGCATATAAATGCTTCCACGAAGATTGTAGTAAGCAGCATTTTCAGCATCTAAAGCAAGGGCTTTGGTGATATTCTGCATGCTCAAATCGTATTGGTTGAGCTGTTGCATTATTAAAGCTTCTAAATAAAACGCCTCGGGAGATTTGTCATTTTCTTTTTGTAGCTCGCGAGCTATATCTAAGGCGTGGTCTATATCTTTATCTTGAAGTAGCTCAAAGCCGTGATTTAGTTTCTCTTCGAAATTCATAGTATTAGTTGTCTTTATCGGTAAGGTCTTCGTATTCAGCTTCTTCAATCTGGTTGAAATCCTTTTTCCGGTTCCTAGAGTTGTTTACCCCTTGAAAGGGATTGAATTGACTTTTTTTACTTCTGGAAGGTAAGAACAATCGAGTGATATATCTTCCTCCTAGATAAAAAAGAGCTATAAAAAATAGAATTTTAAGCATGGTCTTAAGGTGCTATGTGAATGTGCGTATTAGAATGAAGTGGCATTTCAAAAATTTGCCGTTCTATGTACGATAAATGATCAGGATTGTTCACAAAGTCTATTTCGGTAGCGTTTATAGTTATTAATGGCGACCGTGTATAGTGGTAGAAAAAATGGTTGTAGGCGTCGTTCAGCTCTTTGAGGTACTCTGGCGTAATATGACGCTCGTAGCTACGTCCTCGCTGGTTAATGTTATCGATTAGGCGATCTACCGAGCTTTGTATAAAAATAATTAAGTCTGGTTGGGGTGCAATCCCTGCCATAATATTATAGATAGTATCGTACAGAGCTAGTTCATCTTCGTCTAAGTTCAAACGAGCAAAAATACGATCTTTGTCAAAAATATAGTCGGAGATTGTAAGCTGATGAAACAAATCCTTGTTCATCATATTTTGCTGTTGTTTGAATCGGCTAGCTAAAAATGCCAGCTGAGTTTGAAATGCATAACGTTCTCTTTCTTCATAAAACTTTGGCAGAAAGGGATTGTCTTCAAACTCTTCTAATACAATACGTGCATTTTTTCGTTCTGCTAGCAATTTTGCAAGGGAGGTTTTCCCTGCTCCAATCACTCCTTCAATAGCAATAAAATCAAATTGATTGGACATGAACTACCAGTCTAAGTTCGTTTTTGAAATTCTGATTTCTGGCGCCGAGGTGATTAATTTGTCAATATGTTGCGCAGTTTTGGGGTCTTCCCAATTATGGAAAACATCCTTTAAGGGCAAAAGAACAAACAATCGTTGTGTGTAATCGGCATGTGGAATGATAAGACTATCTGTTTCAACGACCAAGCGATTATACGCAATTATGTCGAGATCTAGTGTGCGAGCCGTCCATTTTGGATAACGCGTGGGGCGACCTTGGCGCTGTTCTTGTAGTTTTAGCTGTTCGAGCAGTTCAGTAGGAGTTAACCCAGTAGTTATGAGCGCTACGGCATTTAGAAAGTCAGATTCACTTGGCCCAACAGGTTCAGACTGATAAATGGAGGAAACGGCAATCTCTTTTTGTGAAATAGATTCCAAAAACTGTTTTGCTTGTACAAGCTGCTGTAGAGGATTATCTAAATTGGAACCTAGCGCTATTATTACCTCGGCCATTGCATACAAACTTCAGAGTACAATGTTTCCCCATCCATAGGCGGATTGAGCTTGCGTACTTTAACTTGGAGATTCTGAGGAGAAAATGAACTAAAAAGTTCTTCACCAATTTTAAAACAAAGTGTTTCAATGAGATGTAAAGAGGGCCCATTCATAACTTCAGTAACAATCTCTCTTGCTTTCGAATAATCGATTGTTTTGGTGAGATCATCGTTTTCAGCAGCTTCGAGAAGTGAAAGTGCAAATTCTAAATCGACTTCAAAATCATTGCCAATTTCCTTTTCTTCCTCAAAATACCCGTGTAGGGCATGGAAGCTCATACTTTTAAGTGTGAGCGTATCCATCGCTTAAAGGCTTGCTACTTCAATACGTTGTTGTAGTTCGTCTAGCATGCGCTTGTGTTTAACACTTGTGCTCATGCGCTCTTCAACCGTTGAAATAGCATGGATTACGGTAGAGTGGTCACGTCCACCAAAGTGTAAACCGATGGTTTTAAGGCTAGACTTGGTGAATTTCTTAGAGAAATACATGGCAATTTGCCGAGCTTCAACAATTTCTTGTTTTCGAGTTTTTTCGCGCACTTTATTGGTATCGATTCCAAAATAATCGCACACATAATTTTGAATAGATTCGATAGAAAGTTGAGTGTTTGATTCTCTAACCATGTCTTTAAGCGCACGCTTTGCCATCGGAAGATCAATATCCTCAATGTTCTGAAGAGAAGCATGAGCAAGAAGTTTGATAATAGCGCCTTCTAAATCACGCACATTTGATTTGAAATTATGAGCTATAAACTCAATAATTTCAGGATGAATCTCGATGCCATTGTCTTGAGCTTTACGTTCTAAGATAGCGTAACGTGTTTCATATTCAGGCATTTGAAGATCAGCACTTAAGCCCCAGCCAAAGCGTGAGATTAAACGCTCTTGGATGTCTGGAACATCTTTTGGTGCGCGGTCACTACTTAAGATAATCTGTTTGCCGTCTTGATGTAGCGCATTAAAAATATGGAAGAATTCTTCCTGAGTTTTCTCTTTACCACTAAAAAATTGGATGTCATCAACCATCAGCACATCAATATTTCTATAGAACATAGAAAATTCGCTCGCTCTGTTATTTCGGATGGCGTGAACAAACTCGTTGGTGAATGCTTCGGAAGATATATATAGAACAGATTTCTCTTCGCCGAACTTCTCTTTAATCTTGTTACCAATACTCTGAACCAAGTGAGTTTTACCTAAACCTGTTGGCCCGTAAATGAAAAAGGGATTGAATGAGTTGTTTCCAGGGTTGTCGGCTATTGCCATTGCAGCTGAGCGAGCAAGACGATTACAGTCGCCTTCTATATACCGGTCGAAAACGTAAGAGGTATTAAGATTGGAATCTACTTTTGATTTTCGAATGCCAGGAATTACAAATGGATTCTCGATGCGTTCTGGGTAATAAGGAAAACCACTCATTTCTTGTGGTTGAACTGGAGCCATTGGTCTTTGAGGTAAACGAATAGAGCGGTTATTTTCGAACTGTTCAGATTTTTCCATAACAATAGAATACTCAAGTTTACCATCTGGGCCCAAAACTTTGGCTAGTGTAGAGCGTAACATGGTGTAATAATGTTCTTCTAGCCACTCGTACCAAAACTGGCTAGGTACTTGAACGGTTAAGGTATTTTCTGAGAGATTTACAGGTTTAATTGGCTCAAACCACGACTTAAACTTCTGGTAGCTAATATTGTCTTTAATAATTTCTAAGCACTCGTTCCAAGCTGCTTCAGCCGATATCATTCTCAATTCTTCAATACCTCCAGGTACCTTATCTTTTAAAATCTTTCTGTTACCATCAGAAAGCTAGTTATCCACAGTGATTGTGCACTGTTCATTCATTTGTCTTGTTTGAAAATGCTGATTTATTTACCACAAGTCAAACTGCATTAATGTGGATATCTGAAAGTTATCCACATCGCTATAAATATTTTAAATCACTGCTAGGCAACGAGTTATAAATAAAATGTAGGAGTTTAAAAAAAGAGCTTGACTTCTGTTAACATTGCCTTAACGCTACACTAATAAGGAATCGGCTGTGCTTGAATTTAGATCAAGTATTTTTCCACAAGTTTTCCACATTTTTTATTTTTGTAAAAAACCCTTTTTTTGATACCAAAGTAGCTGATTGAGTTATCTGCTTATGACTAAAAATCTTTCTTTTAAATCATAATCGCTAAGTATCTTCACATCCCATCCTTTTGCCGAAAAAACTTGAGCGGTTTGAGCGGCTTCGTGTTCGTGGATCTCGAAATAAGCTTTACCATTTTCGGCTAAGAATTTGGAGCAATAATTCTCTAGTGCCGAGAAGATATGATCGGTGCTTTCGCAGAAAAGCGCGAGGTGCGGTTCATAGTTTTTAACTTCTTCATCTAAGCCTTGTTCTTCCTCTCTAAGAATATATGGAGGGTTCGAAATAATCACATCAAATTGAGAGTTAGCGTTCTCAAAATGTGGGTTAAATAAATCTTGATGAATAAAGGTAATAGCCGTGTTATTTCTAGCAGCATTTGCTGTTGCTAGCTCAAGCGCTTCTTTAGAAATATCTGTAGCAGTTATATCCCATTCAGAGTTTTCTGTTTTAAGTGAAATTGGAATACAACCCGAGCCAGTTCCAACATCTAAAACTTTAAGTGGTTCAGAGCGAGGGTGAGCATTTAGTATACGTTGAACAAGTTGCTCGGTCTCTTGCCTGGGAATGAGTACATGCTCGTTCACATTAATTACAACATTGAAAAAATCTGTCTCTCCAACAATATACTGAAGAGGTTCTTGCAAAGATCGGCGTTTAACAAGGGGGCGCAGTTTTTCCAATTCCTCGCTTGTAAGTGGGCGATCGAAACAGAGGTAAAGGTCAAGACGTTTTTTCTGCAATACAAAAGCTAGAAGCCATTCTATGCTTAACCTAGGGCTTTTAACCCCTTTTTTTGTGAAATAATCAGTAGTCCATTCCAACATTGACAAAACGGTCCATGTTGCGGGTGTAGCAGACATTTAGAGTTGGTTAAGCTTCTTCTTTTTGATCAGAAACTTGCTCTTCTTGAACAGTAAGCCCAAAACGCTTTCCAAAATCAAGAACAAATGAGATGATGTTTGCTTCCACATTGCGCTCTTCAGATAGCGAACTTCCTCTAAAGCCCATTCTACCACCCGTCTTTTTTAAAATAACTTTATTATGTTGAGCAGTAGTTTCTAAAATTAGCGTTAATGTAACACTGGAATTAATTTGTTTTTCATACTCTTCGTAAACCGCCACATATAGCTTATCTTTCTGATCAGCTTGTGGATGAGAGTATAAAAATTTTGGTGGATATTCTGAGAACATCTTGTCAGACATCCTGCGAAGTGTAGCTGTTGGGCCGAATATGTAAAACGTAGTATGTGAATTCATTCTATAGGATGCAGTTTAGTTAAAATAAATCTTCTCTTTGCGAATTTGTGCTGAAAATAACATGTTATTCAATTAAGGCAATAAGAAATTGATTAAATTTTCGTTCTTCTTGCTTTACATTAAGACAAAAGCGTAAAAAATGCTTTAAATAGTACCATTATGAATAAAATATTACTTATTAGTCTCTTCTTCGTATCTCTTTGTTTGAGTGGAAATGTTTTTGCTCAATTTGGGGAGCCTCCAGTTCAAAAGAAAGTAGAATCCAGAAATTTATTTAATGAAGGCTATAAATCTGGCTTTGGGTTCCTTTTTACCATTAACGACTTTGGCTTTGGAGTAGGAGGGCAGTACAGAAAAGCGTTAGGCTTGTATTCGGAAGGGTTACTTTCTTTGCGAATTACAGGTATTAAAGATCCAAAAGAACAAACCTACATTGATTATTACTTTGGCTTTAAAACCACCCCCGATAAATACAAACGAGTTATATCATTTCCATTGAATGTGGGTGTGAAAAGACGATTGTTCGCAGAGCAAATATCAGATAATTTCAGAGTATATACTTCAATTAGCGGCGGGCCAGTGCTTGCTTATACGTTCGATTACTTTGATGATTTTAATGGTAATGGGTTTCAAGAAAATGATTTCTATACTTACGGTTTAAAAGAAAAGTCGTACGATATTTTTGGCGGGTGGAAAAACGGAAAATCTCATTTAGGCTGGAACGGTGATGTAGAATTGGGTGTAGATTTTGGAAGCAATTTTGCAAGTCTACAAAGTCTACAGTTCGGTTACACTTTTAATTACTTTAAAGATGGGTTACAGATTATGCAACCAAAACGGCCTGATTTAACAGCGAATGGACAACTACAATATGATGGAGCTGGTGATTTAATTTTGGAAGATTTTTATGGTAAGCGCAAATTCTATGGCTCAGCACAAATCAGTTTTGTATTTGGCTGGATGTGGAACTAACTAAAAAATTAGTTCCTTAAACCATAGTTCTGGGTTTTCTAGGTTTTCGAGTACTAGATCGGGCTTACATGCCGAAAGCTCCTCGTTAGAAAATTTACCCGTTGTAACTGCTACCGACTTCATTCCGGCATATTGTGCGCATTCAATATCTCTAGGGGTATCGCCAATAATTATAAATTTAGTTGGATCAGGCTCGACTCCTAAGTTTTTGCGAACCGTATCTAAAGCAATCATTGGAAGCTGATTTCGATCTGTATCAAACTCTCCAAAAGCACCAAAGTTAAAATCGAAATGGATGTCTGCGGCTTTTAATTTGGCTGTAGCTGCGGAAGGATAATTTCCGGTAAGTAGGCCCATATAACTTCCTAAATCGTCAAAAAAGGAAATAGCGTTATCGATATGAGGTTGACGAAAAACATGCTCTTTTTGAATCCTGGTGGTAATGCGTTCTAAATAAACAGATTTAAGCTCTTGATAGAGCGCCTCATCAAAATTATGGTTTGCTAAGAATGAAGTAAGGATATCGTGATCGGTACGCCCAGAAAAAGGATCAGACTCCATGTTTGGATAGTTAATGTTGAGATCGTCAAGAATCCCGCGAATCAATGGTCGGTTAAAATTGCTATCTACCGTTAATAAAGTGCCGTCTATATCAAAAAGGATTACTAAAGGATGTACTGAATTCAAAATAAGAGATTTTTTTGTGGTTCAACTTCATGAAGAATTTACAAAATGATTGTATTAATAAGCTTTAAGAACATGTTAAATCGTGGTATCTTTTAGCACTCACTCAAAATAATAAATGGAGAAATTTAATGAGTTTTATTGAAGACATAACCGCCCGTCAGATTATTGATTCGCGTGGTAACCCAACCGTTGAAGTAGATGTAATTTTAGAAAGCGGAAGTATAGGACGCGCAGCGGTACCTTCTGGTGCTTCTACCGGAGAGCATGAAGCTGTTGAGTTAAGAGATGGAGACAATGCGTATTACATGGGTAAAGGCGTTCAACAAGCAGTTCAGAATGTAAATACAGTAATTGCAGATGAACTTAGAGGCTTACCTGTATTCAATCAAATTGGTTTAGATGACCTTCTTTTAGAAATTGATGGCACTGAGAATAAAGGAAAACTTGGCGCTAATGCTATTCTGGGAGTTTCGTTAGCATGTGCTAAAGCTGCTGCCGCTGATTTGGGTATGCCATTATGGAGATATATTGGTGGTGTTAACGCAAAAGTAATGCCTGTTCCAATGATGAATATCATTAACGGAGGCTCTCATGCTGACAATAGCGTTGACTTACAAGAGTTTATGATTATGCCAGCTGGTGCAGAATCATTTAGCCACGCACTACAAATTGGTTCAGAAATATTTCACAACCTTAAAAAAGTATTGAGTGCAAAAGGCTACAGTACTGCTGTTGGTGATGAAGGTGGCTTTGCTCCGAACTTAAAATCAAACGAAGAAGCGCTAGAAGTTATCATTCAAGCAATTGAAAAAGCGGGCTACATTCCTAAAGATGACGTGCTGATTGCTTTAGATCCAGCAGCATCTGAGTTTTATAATAAAGAAACAGGTTTATACGAATTTAAGTGGAGCGACGGCTCAACTAAAGATACCGACGATATGGTTGGTTTTTGGAGTGACTGGGTAGATAAATACCCAATTATTTCTATTGAAGATGGTTTAGCTGAAGATGATTGGGATGCTTGGAAAAAACTTACTGATGCTATTGGCGATAAAGTTCAGCTGGTTGGCGATGATTTATTTGTAACCAACACTGACCGCCTTGCAACGGGAATCCAAAAAGGCATTGCAAATTCTATTCTTATTAAAGTAAACCAAATCGGAACTCTAACAGAAACGCTTGATGCTATCGAAATGGCACACAAGAATAGTTACACTGCGGTAATCTCACATCGTTCTGGTGAAACTGAAGATGTTACTATTGCAGATTTAGCTGTTGCAACCAATGCTGGCCAAATTAAGACAGGTTCAATGAGTAGAACTGATCGTATTGCAAAGTATAATCAATTGCTCCGAATTGAGGAAGAATTGGGCGAACACGCTATTTACCTTGGCCGTGACACCTTTGGCCTTTAAAAATTATTATTACCTTTACAGGGATTGAGTTTAATAACTCAATCCCTTTTTTTATTTATTCCTTCAATCCAAATTTTATGAAGTTTCTTACAACGTTGGCTTTTATTGTTTTAACAGCCACTCAAATTTTTGCACAGTCAGATCAGATCTTTCCAGAGCTTACAGGCACAGAGCTTATCGATGAGTTGCAAGCAAATTTTTCGGTTACAAACCCAAGAGGCTACAACGGAGCACGTGATGCAATGTATAGCACCATTGATAATAAAGACGGAAAAGTAACGGGTGTTTATTCTGGTTATACAATTACAACTAACAGTCGTGGAGATGCCTATAATAAAGGTATAAATACGGAGCATACTTGGCCTCAGGGTAAATTTGATAGTAGCGAGCCCATGAGAGGGGATATTCACCACTTATTCCCAACAAGAATTGACGTGAATGGAGCTAGAAGTAATTATCCCTTCGCTGAAATTCCAGATAATCAGACAAGTACTTGGTATACAGGTTCAACAAATCAGTCAGGTATCCCAAGTTCAAATATTGATGATTACAGTGAATTGTTGGGTGGATCTTCTTTTGAACCACGAGAAGATCATAAGGGAAACGCAGCACGAGCAATTTTCTATTTTTGGACGATATATCAAGACAAAGGCAACGTTGCTGACGACGCATCGTTCTTTAACGGAATGAAAGATGTTCTACTTACATGGCATGATGCTGATCCTGTTGATGCCGCTGAAGTAGCAAGAAGTTTAGGAGCAGAAACGGCTCAAGGAAATAGAAATCCTTTTATCCACGATACCACACTTGTACGTAGAGCGTATTTTGGTGGAACACCGAATCCTACAACAAATCCACCAAACCCAGTAACGGGAAAAATTAGCGAAATTAGTGCCAATTCGTTCAAGGTGGAATATGCAAAAGGTTCGAGTACAGCAACAGCAAGTTTTGATGTTGGACAAGGCTTTGAAGCCAAAGATCCAGAAGGTGTAGCGTTTACGTTAAGCGATTATTCTGTAATTGAAGAAGCTAAAGTAACTTGGGAATCTGGAAGTGAAGAAGGTTCATACAATGCAACCATAATGGAAGTTATTCTTTTTGAGAAAGAGCCTGTAATTATAGCCAATCCATTACGTGGCGAACTTAATAAAATTACAGATACCTCATTTGAAATTACTTATAACCCCGAGACCAAAGACGCTGAAAATCCTCTTTTTGAGGGAGCAAGTCAGGCCAAAGAGAATATACTATATGATTCCAAAACGGTAGCTACTGATCCGAACGGAGAAACAATTACGCTTAACGAATATTCTCTTATTGAAGACGCGATTGTATGGTGGACATCTGACGATTCAAATATGATTGCCGATAGCATTAAAGTAATTAGCTTTGGCGAGACTGACACCACAGTTGTAGTGGGTTCGGGGAGTTCATTTGCCTTAACTATAACAGGAGTTTTTGATGCTACATTAACAGGAGGAACGCCAAAAGGTGTAGAACTTTATGCTAATGAAAACATTGAAGATTTAGCTGCTTTTGGAATAGGTTCTGCTAACAACGGAGAAGGCAGTGATGGTGTTGAGCTTCAATTGTCAGGCTCTATTGCACAGGGCGATTTCCTATACATTGCTACCGAAGAGTCAAATTTTAATGCTTGGTTCGGCTTTAATCCAGATTTAGTAGATAATATGGCCGTGGCTATAAACGGAAATGATGCTATCGAATTATTCTACGATTCCACCAAAGCATTCTCTGGTGCAGAAACAGTTGTTGATTTATTCGGTAATATTAATAGCAACGAAAATGAATGGAAACACACTGATGGCTGGGCGTATAGAAAAGATTTTTCAGGTCCAGACGGTGATGTATTTGATATCAATAATTGGACGTTCTCGGGAATTGATGCGTTTGAAGGATTTAGCTCAAACAGTGCGGCATCAAAGCCAATGCCAATTGGTACTTATAATCCTGGAGTAATAAACAGTAATGAGGAAGATGTGCGAGAAACACCTTCTACTATTGTTCTGAATCAGAATTACCCCAATCCTTTTAATCCGCAAACAACCATCAGTTACTCTATTGTTAATGCTGGTGTAGTAAACCTAAAAGTGTTTAACATTTTAGGGCATGAGATTTCAACTTTGGTGAATAGAACACAATCTGCTGGTGCGTATTCGGTAGCTTTTGATGCCACCAATTTACCATCTGGTGTATACTTATATCGGCTTGATGCAGATGGCTTCTCTAGCTATAGAAAAATGATGCTTATAAAATAATTAGAGCTGGTTTAAGATAAGAGTGAGATTTTTACTCTTATCTTGGCTAAGCCTTTACTGCTGTATTCCTCAATCATTACCATCTTTATTCAGCGACAAAACTAGGATAGATTTTTTCTTCAAATCGATAAATCTTTTTTTGTAGCACTCGAAGTTGTGACTTCATATAAACAAAAGTGAGTGATGTTAGTGTCTCATTTTTTGCTTCGATTATTTGTACTATTGAGGCATGAAAATTTCCCGGCTAGAGTTACTACATTTTAGGAATCATAAAAAGACTGAGGTTGAGTGGGGCTCGCATCTTAATATTATAACTGGGCCAAATGGCGCAGGTAAAACGAGCTTAATTGATGCCATTCATTACCTATGTATGTCGCGCAGTTTTGTTTCAAATACAGACTTATACGTGATAAACAGCGATGAAACCTATTTTATGATTAAAGGTTTTTTTGAAGGAAATATTCGCAAAGAGTTTGATGTTTCTTGTACTTACTCAAGGGGCGATGGAAAAAAGATTTTTGTCAATGATTCTCCACTAGATCGACTTTCGGATTTAATTGGGATGGTGCCAGTGGTGGCTTTATCTCCAGATGACAAAAAACTAACTCTTGATGGGCCAGCAGAAAGACGAACTTTTCTAGATTCCTTTATAAGCCAGATTTCTAATTCTTACTTGAGAGATTTACTGAGCTATAGAAAAGTAAGGAGACAGAGAAATGCACTTCTTCAAGATTTTAAAGGTCCAACTTCTGTACTAAAAACGTATTTAGAACCTTGGAATAATCAACTTGTGAGTGCAGGATCAAGAATAATTGCAAAAAGATTTGAAGTACTCGAAAACTTTAAAGCGTATTTGGCAAAAGATTACGCAATGATTTCTGGAATGGATTTAACTACCAATTTATCCTACGAAACATTCTGCGAGCCTTCGATAAATCCCGATGAAGTGGCTACGCAATATGCAGAAAAGCTTGACGCAATAATGGATAAAGAAATTGAACGCGAACAAACTTTGCTTGGTCCACATCGCGATGAAATAACCTTTTATTTAGATGATTTTGAGCTTCGAAGGTTTGGCTCTCAAGGCCAGCACAGGTTGTTTGCACTTTCGTTAAAATTAGCTCAATTACATTACTATTCAGACGAGCTAGACGACTTGCCAATCTTGATGTTAGATGACGTGTTTGGGGATTTAGATCCGAAAAAAACAGAAGCCCTCCTTAAAACATTGCAAGAGCATCAAGGACAGATTTTTATTACATCAGCCAATCCGGTACCTTTTGAACAGTATGTTGATTTTGATGGCAAAAAAAATCGATTTTATACCGTAAGTGAGGGTCAAATTCTAGGGTAGGAAATCTTGAATTAACAGTTAATTTTTTAATAAATCATCTAGTGCGCTTCGACACACCAAAACCAATTAGTGCTGCTTTACAAGATTTCTTGGATAAGTTTCCTCAAAAAAAGAAGCTTAAGCAAGGTATGATATTATCAATTTGGGAAGAAGTTGCTGGCGAACGGATTGCTTCACAAACCACAAACTTACACTTTGAAGGTAATAACTTAGTTATGTCGGTTCAGAACCAAGTTTGGAGGCATGAAATTCATGCAAACAGGTTCAGCATTGCCAAACGACTGAACGCCAAAGTAAAAGGCCAAGTTGTAGGAGATATAATAGTACGAGGCTAGTTGTATTAAGCAAACTCTCGTTCTATATTCGTGAATTATGGCAGACAATTACTTTAAAAAAATTCAAGACTGGCTATCATCCATTGCTAAGAAAGGCACCAAGCCTGGAACGGAAGAAGTACAGGCTGTTTTCGCAAAAAAAGAACGAATTTTCGTTTTTGCGATGGCGTATATAATTGCGCTTAGTATGTGGCTAATTGTTAACCTCAATGGCATTTTCAATATCACAATAAAAATGCCCGTTGCCATTGGAAATATCCCAAATGATTTAGCCCTTACCGACGATTTACCTGAATTTGTAGAGGTTAGCTTAAGTGGTACTGCTCTTCCATTAATTAGTTTGTACAATAATCCACCGTCGGTATCTATAGACGTGGAAGCTTCCGAAGTAAATCTTTTTAACCAAGTTCGCCAGCGAATGAACACCATTCAAGAAGTTGAAGTGGTGAAAGTTGAGCCTATTTTAGTAAAGGTTGAATTAGAGAAGAAAGCGGCAAAAAAAATCCCTATTCGATTACAATCTGAATTAGCTTTCGAAAACAGATTCGGGCTGATAAGTTCCCCGAAACTTGTTCCTGATAGTATTGAGATTACAGGCGCAGTGTCACAATTAAGATTAATTCAGAATTGGGTTTTAAAAGACACTCTTAAGTTGACTGGAATAAGAGATGATATTCAAGAGAGTATCGCGATAAAAAATGAAAACCCTCTTATTACAACTTCTTTAGAGGAAGTGAGCTACACTGCAAACGTCTCAGAATTTACAGAAAGTGAAGTGAGTGTTTTAATAAAAACTAGAGACTTGCCAAGAGGCGAAAGCATAACGTATAATCCAGCATCTATAACTATAAAGTACGATGTTCCGCTTGAACAATACGCAGAAATAACTAGAGTTAGACCTTACGAAGTGTATGTACCGTACAGTAAAATTGAAGAAGATATGACTGGTTTTGTTACTCCAGACATTGAACTTGTAACACCACAGTATGTGCTAAAGTTGAGAAGTTTTCAACCTAAAGCTGTTGCTTATTTTAGTGTGTTGGATCAATAACTATTGAGATCATAAGACGGCTAAATTGAATCAAATAATGCTAAACCGCTAGTTCCTCAAAAGGCTTGATGGCTTCCGCTACTTCCTTAGTGTCATCGAAAAAGCTGAGTAATTTTAGAACAACTTCATCCACAAGTACATCTGGACAAGAAGCGCCCGAAGTAATGGCAACTCTCAAAGGGCTTTGACTTTTTGGAAGCCAGTTTGGGGTTTCCAAAAGCTCTTTCTTCCACTGGTCAAAATGGCGAATGGTTTCTTCTGAAATTAATTCCGATGCATCTCTAACATGAAAAGTTGGGAAACTGTGTTCCAAAATCTCAACCAAATGCATGGTATTTGAGGAATTGTAACCGCCCACAACAATGGCAATGTCAGCAGAGGTTTTAGCAAGGGCTAAGGTAGCTGATTGATTTTCGTTAGTTGCGTAGCACAAAGTATCAGAAGTATCTGCAAAGTGATCTAAGATGTCAGAAGTTCCAAATCGTTTTACGGTGGCTTCCTTCAAAATGTCCATAACTTCTTGCGTTTCCGTAGCCAACATGGTTGTTTGGTTAATTACACCAAACCGCTGTAAATCTGTTATAGGATTAAAACCTGGCGTAGATTTATGCCCAAAGTAGATTTCATAATCTGAAATAGGACGTTCTTCCGTCATTATTTCAGCAAGAATTTTCGCTTCGTCAACATTAAGCACAACCACTACTGCCGAATGTTGTGCACTTTGAGAAAACGTAGCACGAGTTTCTTCATGAGCGTGTTTACCATGCACAACTAAACTGTATTCTTTCTTGCCGAGCTGTTTTCCTCGCTTCCAAACTTTCTCAACAAAAGGACAAGTAGTATTAAAAGCGTATGGGTTAATCCCAACTTCTTGAAGTTGATTCTGAATATCTATGGTGGTTCCAAAAGCGGGAACAATGACAATATCTTCGGAATTTAATGAAGAAATAGGAATACGCTCGGTGCCATCAGTGTCAAAAAGGAATTTAATGCCTTTAGCCAGTAAATCTTCGTTTACCGTTGGGTTGTGAATCATCTCGCTAAGTAGGTAGATATTCTTATCAGAGTGCTCCTCAACGGCTCTGTAAGCGATGTCGATAGCGTTCTCAACTCCGTAGCAGAATCCAAAAAACCGGGGAATTAAAAACTGAACTGGACCAAAATCGAGCACACTAGGCTCTAAGTCCTTTTTCATTGAGTCAGTAATTTTTGTCGCTTCTTTCACCAATCGGATGATAGGCGACTTGTACATTTCGGGGATGTTGAATTGCTTACGTGCCAAGACAGGGTTATTCGTAATTTGTTAGTTGGTTACTTAAAACTAAACAGTTTTTTATAAAAATAGTTTTGAATGCCTAAGATAATGGTATCTGTAATAACTAGTTGGCACCAATTTTAAACTCAGAAGACAATATAGAATGCTACTTGTCTGTAGAGTTGATTAAGCGACCTCATCCATACGAACGCCTACCAACTTACTAACTCCTGTTTCTGGCATGGTTACACCGTACATCATTTCAGCTTTACTCATAGTTTTTTTGTTATGAGTAATGATAATGAACTGAGTTTGTGTACTAAATTCTTTAATCATCTTAGCAAACCGCTCAATATTTGCATCATCTAGTGGGGCATCAACTTCATCCAGCACACAAAAAGGAGATGGCTTAACGAGGTAAATAGCGAAAAGAAGAGCAATCGCAGTAAGCGTTTTTTCACCGCCAGAGAGTTGAGAAATACCAGAAGGACGTTTCCCGCGAGGTTGTGCTTTAATTTCGATTTTGGCCTCTAGTGGATCATCAACATCTTTCTCTATAATCAAATCACAATAATCGTCTTCAAAGAAGAGTGTTTTAAATACTTTCTGAAAGTTTTGTCTGATTTGTTCAAACGTGACGTTAAAGCGCTCTGTTGCCGTAGTATTTACTTCGTCGATAGTTTCGAGAAGCTGTTTTTCTGCCTGATTTAAATCCTCAATTTGTTCTTCGTAGAAATCCAGCCGCTCTTTTTCTTCTCTATATTCATCAATGGCAAGAGCGTTCACTTCGCCAATAGCATTCAATTTCTGGCGGAGCCAATTAATACGTTGTTTTGCGTCTTCTGGAGTAGTGCTTTCTGGTAGCTCATTGTCAATTTGCTTCATGAGTGAGCCATAGGTTTCCCAGAGATGATCAGAAAGAGCTTGGCTTTGCATTTCCATCTTCTCTTTAGCCATAGAAAGATGGTGTACAAGCTCCATATTTACCTCTTTACGGCTTCGAACCTCTTTAAGCTGCCTCTCGTACTCGTTAATCTTTCCACGCTGTATGCTGGCAGCCTCTTCCGCTTTTTTCAGTGCTTCATCTGCGTCAACTTTCAGCTCTTGGTTAATCTCTAACTCTTCTTTAAGAGTCTCAATCTGAGAAGTAAATCCTTCAATTCGAGTTTTACTTTCAAAAGTTAGTTTTGCTCTATTTTCGATACGAGCTTGTAAACCAGAAATACCAGTTTCAGCACGTCGAACATCGCGTTCGTGGTTCTCTACTTTATTCTTTAAATCTTGGTGCTTTAGTTGAGCGTCATTGTATCTGCTTTGAGAGATAGCACGATCATCTTCTAAAGTTTCGAGTAAATCTTTTTTTTGATTCTGTTTCTCATCTAGCTCCAGCATTTTTTTCTGTAATTCTTTTTGCTTCGGCTGGATGGAATCGAGCTCTTCTTGTGCGGTTCCTTCACTATTCTTGAGCGTATCTTTGCGATTAACTAGCTCGCTAATATTTTTTTGATAAACTTGGATCTTAGAACTTAAGCTGTGCTGCTGTTGTTCTAATCGACGAACTTCTTGCTCTTTTTCTTTTAATCCCTGGCTAAGTGCGGCTACATCAAGTTTTTCATACTTCTCAATAATTTGGTCTAGATACTCGCTAAGCTTGGAAATTTCTTTTACAGTTTTAACTTCCTCAGCTTCTAGTTTCTCGATTTTATCTTTCAACCCAACTCTAATACCTGCATTTTTACTTTTACTTCCACTTTGGAAAAAACGAGACTGAGTTACAACTTCGCCATCAAAAGTAACTCCAATGGCTTCGGCAGTTTTGAGAGCCTGATATGCTTCCTCAACAGTATTGAAAACCAGCACATTACCGAGCAATAACTGTTTTAGTGCAGAGTATTCACGTTTTGATTTTACATGGTCAAAAAGGCTAGCGCTTTGAACTTCATAAGTAGCTGCAAGTTGGTCGAGAGGAATAAAAGTAGCCCGACCTTTTTTATTCTCTTTAAGAATTTGAGCGGCTCTTTGGGCTTCGGCTAATGTTTTAACAACTACAAAATTTAGGGCATCTCCAAGGGCCGCTTCTAAAGCAATAGCGTGTTTTTCGTCGGTATCGAAAATTTCAGAAACGGTGGTTAAGTCTTTAAACTCGAAGCGATGTTTATCGATTAGATATTTTACACTACTCGGGAATGCTTCGTTCGAACTGGCTAAATCGTTCAGAAGTTGAATTTCCGAAGCAAGAGAAGCTTTTTTACTTTCTAAAACTCGGAGTTCATCTTTAATCTCATTTTGCTTTGCGGCAAAGCCTTCTCTTTTTTCACGTGCGGTTTCTAATTCTTTCTCTAGCTCATCACGGGTAATGGTTAAACCCTCAAGCTTGGTTTCAATGAGACCTTGTTCGCCATTATAATTGTCTATTTCGTCATTCAAATCGACAATCTCGTCATTAATGCGCTCTAAATCGCCCTCAGTATTTTCAAGTCGAGATTCAATTTTTATGCGCTGTGTTTGAAGAGTACCAAGCTCGTTATTTGCGGCGCTAAGTTGTAACTCAATTTCATACAATTCATGCCGCTCTTTATTATACTGTTGTTGAATTTGTGAGTATTGTTTCTTCGATTCTTCAAGGATTCTACTAGAATTTGCAAGTTCATCATCAAAAGATTCTAGCTTACTTTTACTATTGGTAAGCATATCCATCAGCTCTTTCAAGTCAACTTCGCCTTGCTCAATATCTTTAGAATATCCAGATATTACTTTCTTTTCGTTTTCAATTTTCTCGCTAGTAATACGTAAAGTGGTATCTGCTTCGCGGATTGCATTATGCAATTGACTTACATGGCGTTGCTCTTCAGACTGCTGCTTCTCTTTATCTAGTAATTCTTTCCGAGCCTTTTCGTCATTACTTTCTAATTCTTCAATGCCGGAGTTAATTTCTTTACGTTCCTTTTCGGCATTTTCAATTCGATCTTGTAGAGGTTCTAGCTCTACCTTTATTTTATTAAAATCGTGTAAAGTTAGCGCTTTATCTAAACTTTCAAGTTCTACCTTATAGGTTTTTGCCTTTTCGGCTTTCTCCGCTTGAATTTCTAATGATCGAGCTTTTTTGCGAAGTTCTATAAGTAGGTCGTCTACGCGTTGTAAATCTTTACGAGTATCTTCAAGCTTTCTAAGTGTCCGTTTCCGTTGATCTTTGTAGCGAGTAACACCAGCCGCTTCTTCAAACAATCTTCTGCGGTCGTTATTCTTATCGTTCAGGATTTCTTCTACCATCTTGAGCTCAATAACCGAGTAAGCGTCTGAGCCCATTCCGGTATCCATAAAGAGTTCCATGATGTCTTTTAAGCGACAAGAAGTGTTATTAATCAGATATTCACTATCACCAGAGCGATAAAGTCGGCGCGTAATAGTTACTTCGCTATATTCGATTGGTAAAAGGCCTTTATCGTTCACAAAAGTGAGCGAGACTTCGGCCATTCCAAGAGCTTTCTTTTTTGCAGTACCGTTAAAAATAACGTTACTCATTGCTGAAGAACGTAAAAGCGATGGTCGTTGCTCTCCTAATACCCACCGGAGAGCATCAACAATATTGGATTTTCCACACCCATTTGGCCCAACAATCGAAGTAATCCCACTATCAAATGAGACTTTCGTTTTGTGGGCAAAACTTTTAAACCCTTGTAAGCTTAATTCGGATATATACATGGAATGAGTGTAGTAAAAAAAATAACCGATTTAGGATAAAACAGTATCCTGATTCTGGAGAATTTAATGTTCTCGTTATTGAAATTAAACGGTCATTATCTCGTCTTCTTTATGAGAAAGTAGCTCGTCCACTTTTTTGGTGTGCTTGTCGGTGAGTGTTTGTATCTCAGCTTCGGCTTCAAATTTAGAATCTTCTGGCAATGAGTGTTCTTCGATAGCTTTCTTCACAGCTTCATTAGCTTCTCGCCGAGAGTTTCGAATACTAATTCTAGCTTGTTCAGTTTTATCTTTAGTTAATTTCACTAATTCTTTACGGCGTTCTTCTGTAAGAATAGGTAAAGGAATTCTTATTAGCACTCCATCATTCATCGGGTTGAGCCCTAGCCCAGATGACATTATTGCTTTTTCTATGGCAGTCATAGAAGCTTTATCGTATGGCTGAACAACAAGCATACGAGGCTCTGGTGCAGAAATACTTGCAAGCTGACGTAATGGTGTCATTGAGCCATAATACTCAACTTGAACCGACTCAATGAGCGCTGGGTTTGCTTTTCCCGCACGGATGTGAGAAAATTCTTTTTTTAGATATAAGGTGGAATCATCCATCTTCATATCTGCTTCATCAATAATTTCTTTTAATTCTTCGGCTAGCATATCTAAAAATCTAATTTAACAGTATATTTTAAGCTTTATATAGACCTCACGAAGTTAATAAAACTAGCACTTAATTCTTAATCAATGAATGGATAAATGAATGTAAATTATAAATTAGCTGTTTTTTACAATTCTATTTAGAGAAGCCTTTAATAGTCGATAAGGCCCAAATTCTAGCACATCTTTTAACGCTAACTTTAAATAGCTCAACTTGTTATTGTAAAGAAAAGTATTAGATTTGTCGCAATATAAAATTAACCCAATACTCTTTAATTTTTTTGAAACACCCACTTTCTGTTATAAATCCATTTACAACTGCAATCATTTATTTGGTCATAGCATCACTATGGATTATATACTCGGATTATTTTTTGGAACTATTAATTAATAAACCCGAGTTGATTACAAAATTTCAAACTATAAAGGGCTTGTTCTTTATAGTAGTATCCTGTCTGCTGTTTTATTTTTTGGCTAAAATAAGTGAAAATAATGTCCTTGAGGCACGAAAAGAAGCAGAAAAAGAGCTGATTAATCTCCAAAAATTAGCTGAAGCAAGTCCAATTGGAATAATATTCATAGAGCCTGATGGGAGTATAAGGTTTGCGAACGAAATGGCAGAGCGGATTTTTGGAATAGATAACAAGACTTTTCTATCTCTTAGTTACAATGACCATGACTGGGGCTTGAAAACAATGCAAGGTAAAGATGTTTTAGCTGAGGAACGTCCTTTTAATCAAGTATTAGAATCTAAAGAGTCAGTATTTGGAACCAAATATCGTATTGGAGATAAAGATCAGTATATGTTTATTTCAATAAATGCAGCTCCAATTTTTATTCAGGAAGATAGAATAGAAGGGGTTGTATGTGCAATTACAGACATTACGGATACGATTGAGTCTAATAATAGGATTAAAGAGCATAAAGAGCGTTATGAGCTCTTAGTTGATGAATCACCATTCTCAGTTGTAATACATCAGTTTAACAAGATAATTTTTGTTAACCCAATGGCTGTAAAATTGCTTCAAGCAGAAAGTGAGGAGGAATTAATAGGGCTGAATATTTTGGATATTATTGATCCAAAATATATTCAAGAGACATTAGACCGTGAAGCAAAGTTTCTAAGAGGAGAAGAGCTCAGTTATCCTTTCGAAATGAAGGTGAAAAGCGTGAAAGGCAATCTAATACCAATCGAAATTATATCCATTCCTTTTACTTCTGATAGTGCTTTAGCGGTTCAGGTTGTAGCTATCGATATTTCTGACCGACTTAATAAAGAAAAAATTCTGGAAGCTACTTTAAATGAAAAAAGTGCCCTGCTATCTGAAATTCATCACAGAGTGAAGAATAACATGGCTATTATCTCTGGGCTAATGCAGCTTCAGGCTTTTGAAATAGAGGACACAATGCTAAAAAGTATTTTGTTTGATAGTGTAAGTCGAATTAAAACTATTGCACTTATTCATGAACAAATGTACAGATCGCATAACTTAAGTGGGATAAAATTGGATAGAAATCTTGAGCACATGATTGAGGATATTTCAACCCATTATGCTGATAAAACCAATCTAAAAATTACTTATAAATTAGAACCTATAGTCTTAAATATAAATCAAGCTGTTTCGTGCGCGCTTTTTATAAATGAAGCAGTATCTAATTTGTATAAATTTATTCTTAAAGATAACGATGATGCAAGCTGTGTAGTGGCTTGTAACGAAAGTTCTGGTATTGTGAGGCTTTCCTTACAGATAAACGGTACAGAGTTAGTTGAGGAGAAATTGGAGGAGCATAACCAAAAATTGAGCATTCAACTTATGGGCCTTATGGCAAATCAGCTGTACGGTGAAATGAAACTCACTACTAATGAATCTGGTGCGCTAATTGAGTTAAGCTTTGATAAGGAAAAGAAACTGAAGGGAAGTGCTGAAAGTAGATTAGTTTCTTAATTAGAATAATAGATAGGTATAGTAAACTACTTAGTTAAATGAGTTAACATTACACTAAGTAGTTTATATAGCAAAGTTATTCCCACACTACAGTTGTTCCTAAGTCGTCACCATCAACAACAATCTTTTTAAAGTTGCCTCGTGTGTTCATATCGAAAACGATGATTGGAGTGTTGTTTTCGCGACAAAGAGTAAATGCTGTTAAATCCATTACTGAAAGACGTTTTTTTATAACTTCATCTCCAGTTATGCGATCATATTTTACAGCGTCAGGATTTTTCTCGGGATCATCATTATAAATTCCGTCTACGCGCGTACCCTTTAAAATCACATCTGCTTCTACTTCAATAGCTCTTAATGCTCCAGCAGTATCAGTTGTGAAGTAAGGGTTGCCTGTTCCTGCTCCAAAAATAATTACACGTCCTTTTTCTAAGTGACGAACAGCTCTCCTGCGGATGAATGGTTCAGCTATAGCTTCCATGCGAATTGCACTCATCAGCCTAGTTTTAACACCTTGGCGTTCGAGAGCGTCTTGAAGAGCCATACTATTTATCATAGTAGCGAGCATTCCCATATAATCGCCTTGTACGCGATCCATTCCTTCGGTAGCGCCTTTAACACCCCGAAAAATGTTACCACCACCAATAACAATTGAGACTTCAACACCAGCCTCTTGTACACTTTTTATCTCTTCGGCATATTGGGTTAGTATATCTCCATCAATGCCATGACCTTGAGCACCTAAAAGAGCTTCACCACTTAATTTTAATAGAATTCTCTTGTATTTGTTTGCCACTTTCTATCCGTTAGTTAATTAAAGTCCAAAAAAAAGGCCGTCTCGAATATCGGGACGGCCTAATGTATAAAAAAAAAGCTTAAGCCTCTTCACCTAATTGAATTCGGTGAAATGCTTTTACTAGAGGAGTGTTATTTTGCTCTAGATAATCTTTCACGGTAATACCGTTATCCTTTACAAATTTTTGTTCCAATAGAACGCGCTCTTCATAGAATCTGCGAAGTTTACCAACAGCAGCTTTCTCAGCGATTGCAGCAGGTTTTCCTTCGTTAATCAATTGCTCTTTGGCAATCTCTAATTCTTTTTCAATTACAGAAGCATCAACTTCGTCGCGAGTAGCGGCAATAGGGTTCATAGCAGCAACTTGCATAGCAACGTCACGTGCAATTTCTACATCTGCAACATCACCATCAAACTCAGCAAGAACACCTAATTGGTTACCTGCATGGATGTAATCAATAATTGTTCCTTCAGTGTTTAAAAGAAGCAATTTAGAAATAGTGATTTTTTCGCCAATTTTAGCAACCATCTCTTGTAGGTGGTCTGCAATTGTTTTACCAGCAACAGTAGCTTTAAGTAAGTCTTCTAATTGGTCTAGGTCGTTGTCGAATGCAGCATCTAAGAAAGAGTTAGCTTGAGCTTGGAAATCCTCGTTACGAGCTACGAAATCAGTTTCGCAGTTAATTTCGATAGCAACAGCTTTCTTTCTGTCATCGCTTACACGTGAAAGAACAAGTCCTTCTTTCGCATCACGATCAGCACGCTTGTCAGCAACTTTTTGGCCTTTTTTACGGAGAACTTCAACAGCAAGCTCAAAATCGCCATTTGCTTCTGAGAGGGCTTTTTTACAGTCCATCATCCCAGCGCCAGTCATTTCTCTAAGTTTTTTTACGTCAGCAGCAGAAATACTCATTATTCTGAATAGTGTTTTGTGAAGTTAAAATTATTCTTTTTCGCTAGCAGCATCTGCTTTTGCGTCTTCTGGCTGTAAATCAGCTGAAGGTGCAGAAGGCTTCTTTTTACGAGAACGAAGATTTGTATTTTTAGAATCAGTTGCTTCTTTTGGCTCTTTAGCTTCAATAGCAGCTTTTTCATGTAACTCTTCTTCAGCATGTGCATCACGTTCTGCTGAACCTTCAATAATAGCATCTGCTATTTGAGAGGAAATCAATTGAATAGTACGAGCAGAGTCATCATTACAAGGAATGATGAAATCTGGTATATCAGGGTCACTATTCGTATCAACCATGGCAATAACAGGAATGTGAAGCTTAATCGCTTCGTTTACTGCTAAATGCTCTTTTAAAATATCAACAACAAAAATAGCACCGGGTACGCGGTTCATGTTCGCGATACCACCAAGGGTATTATTTAGTTTTTCTTGCTCACGATCAAGCATTAAACCTTCTTTCTTGGTCAACTCTTTAGTTGTGCCATCAGTTTTCATGCGTTCAATTTCTTCCATACGGCTAATACTTTTACGTACCGTAGCGAAGTTTGTGAGCATGCCACCTAACCAGCGATGTGTAACAAACGGCATTCCGCAGCGCACAGCTTCAGTTTTGATGATGTCAGTAGATTGTTTTTTAGTACCTACAAAAAGAATAGTTTTTCCAGATCTTGCTAATTGTTGAATCTGATCAAGAGATTCTTGCAAGTAATTCTGAGTTTTTTTGAGGTCAATGATGTGAATCCCGTTGCGTTGCATGAAGATAAAATCTTTCATTTTCGGGTTCCAACGACGAGTCAAGTGGCCAAAATGCGCACCAGACTTCAAAAGTTCTTCTATAGAAGCTGCTTTAGGCATGATATTAGATAAGTATGTTTAGGTTAATCCGCTATGTGGGTCATTCTCATACACCAATCCCGATAACAATCGAAACACCAGGTAATGAGTCGCCACATATGTGTGGTTTAAAATTGTTTGTATAGCGTAAATATTAACGCTTAGAGAATTGAAACTTCTTACGTGCTTTAGGTTGGCCGTATTTTTTACGCTCAACCATTCTATCATCACGGGTAAGAAGACCATGTTCTTTCAAGATGCTGTGTACTTCTTCGTTCTCGCCGTCAACTGCACGGGCAAGAGCGTGTTGTACTGCACCAGCTTGACCTGATTTACCACCGCCACGCACTGTAACTTTGATGTCATACTTATTGTCCATATCTGTAAGAGATAGAGGTAAGAGTGCGATGTTGCGAATAGCTTTCTCAGGAAGGTATTCTTCAATAGGAGTTTTGTTAATTAAAAACTCACCATTACCCGGCTTGATGTAAAGACGCGCCGTAGAGGTTTTTCTTCTTCCGATGTAATTAGCTTGTGCCATTTATAAATCGATTAAAGCTCGAAGATTTCTGGGTTTTGTGCCGTCTGTTGGTGAACAGGACCTGCATATACTCTTAGGTTAGTTCGCAATTGGCGACCTAATCTATTCTTTGGGAGCATACCTTTTACGGCTTTTGTGATAAGAGAGGTCGGATCTTTTGCCAACATGTCTTCCGCGCTAGTAAAACGCTCTCCACCAGGGTAGAAAGTGTGACGGAAGTACAATTTGTCGGTCATTTTTTTACCGGTCAATTTTACTTTTTCTGCATTGATAACGATGACATTGTCACCCATATCCATATGCGGAGTGAAAGTAGGCTTGTTCTTGCCTCTCAAAATAGATGCTACAACAGTACTCAGGCGACCCAATGTCTGATCTTCAGCGTCGATCAAAATCCACTTCTTATCAATATCAGAGTGTTTTGCCGAGTATGTTTTAAAACTTAAAGTATCCACGATTAACTCGTTTTAATTGTTTTCTTGGAAAGTCGGTAAATATATAGGTAATTTTGATCGATATCAATGTTTGATTTTATAAATTTCATCACTCACCCTCTTAGTAATTGTTACTTGTTCAAGAACATAAAGCTATGGTCAGTTTTAAGTAGTTTTAAAGTCACTAATTATGATGATACTTTTTTATAAAACCGTGTAAATATTTCGAAAATGATAGAAAATGTGTCTCAGTTTCGGTTTTAATAGTTTAAAGCCTTTCAAAGTCATAACCATAGCCGAACATACATTTACATTTTGGACATTGCTTCTTAAGTCCATTTGAAAGATAATATTGAACGGGCGTCAATTATGCTCTTCTTTATATATAACTATGGAATTATGAAAAAAACACTACTACGTATTACAATAGTACTGCTTTTTGTTGGCAGTAACTTCGTACAAGCACAGCAAAAAGTACTGGATATCAAAGATTACCCACTGTGGTCTAGAATTGTTGGGACTGAGCTATCTGCAAATGGAGAGTGGATGGCGTATGCGCTCCGCCCAAATGGTGGCGATGATACTCTCTATGTGCAATCGCTGAATAATGAAAAATTCTATGAAGTCCCAAATGCGAATGGCGCTGAATTTTCGAAGGATGGGAAGTGGGTTAGCTATTTAATAAGCCCAGATAAAGCAACGCAAAAAAAGCTCTCTAAATCAAAAAAACCAGTTCATAAAACAGCAGAACTCATGAACTTGGTAACTGGTGAGAAAATTCAAGTTGAACGAGCTAATACATCGAGTTTTTCAAATGATAGCGGTTTTTGGACGGTTCATCGTAAAAAGCCTGATGAAGATGATAGCAAACACAAGGGGAGTGATTTAGTAGTTCGCAATTTGAACACCAATACTGTTACTAATATCGGAAACGTTTCTGAATTTTCTCTAAACAAGAAAGCTTCATTATTGGCATACTTAGTGGATGCAAACGATAAGGTTGGAAACGGTATTTATACCTTTAATTTGAAATCGGCTACCATTAAGGCTATTGATACCGACACTACTACTTATGAAGGACTTAGTTGGGATGATGCAAGAATTCCGAAATCGAGTTGGGCTTCTAAAGGAAATACTCTTGCGGTATTAAAAGGTATAAAACCAGAAAAGGGTGAGCATCGAGTTAATTGGTTACTAGTTATTAGTGATGTTGAAAATAAAGCACAAGTAACAGAAGTAGCGCCATCCAAAGTTTCAGATGAATTAATCATTAGTGAAGACCGAACAATTAGCTGGGTTGATAATGGGGAGATGCTTCTAATTGGCTTGAAAGAGCAAGAGAAGTCGGTTAAGCTTAGTAAAGACAGCGTTGCGAATGTTGATGTTTGGCATTGGAAGGATCCACGAATTCAGACCGTACAAATGCGACAATATAACAGAGATGCTCGTTTCACTTATGTTGCTAGCTATAATTTGAAAACCAAAAAGCTAACTCGGCTTACCGATGACTCTGTTCAAGATTTAAACATAAGTAGACATAGTGGTTTTATGGTTGCTGAGGATGAAACACCTTATATAGATGATATAAATTGGGGGGTTAGTCCTTCAGATTTGTATCAAGTAAATCTTGAAAATGGTAAAAGAACATTATTCGCAAAAGAGATTAACCGAAAGTTGGGCTATTCTCCTGACGGTAGATTTTACTTATATCAAAAAGTGGAAGGTGAGTTAGCATCTATGATAGCATACGATTTACAGTCAGGTAAAGTAATTGATTTAACAAAAAAGTCATCAGTTCGCTTTTCAAACGAAGAGCACATCTACCCACATGAAAATCCACCTTTTGGATTAGCAGGCTGGACCAAAGATGGGAAAAACGTAATTGTGAATCATAAGTATGATTTGTGGATGTTAGCATTGGATGGTTCGAAAGCTACTAACATTACTAAAGGAGACGGCGAGAAAAACAATATTATCTTTAGAGTGCAAAACTTAGATAGCAACGAGGAATTCATCGACACAAAAAAAACTGTATTACTTTCTGCTTTTGGAGAGCTAACTAAGAAAAGTGGTTTTTATAGTTTGAAACTAGGAGATAATCCTAAAAAATTACTATTTGAAGATGCACGACTTGGAAGACCAATGAAAGCTGAAAATGCAGACAGAGTTATTCTCACAAAAGAAACATTCGTAGATTTTCCGAACTATTATTCTACCTCAACGTCATTCAAAAGCTTAAAACAAGTTACAGATGCCAATCCACAACAAGCAGAGTATGCGTGGGGCTCTCGAAAGCTAGTTGAATTTAAAAATGGAAAAGGAAGAACGGTTCAAGGCACATTAACACTTCCTGCGAATTATAAGCCAGGAAAACGATATCCAACTATTATCTACTTCTATGAGAAAATGTCGGATCGTCATCATCAATATTCTATGCCAACGTATGATGATCGTCCACATATGTCTACCTATGCAAGCAATGGTTATATGGTGTTTATGCCCGATGTGTACTTTGAAGAAGGTCGTGCTGGAACAAGTTCATTAGATGGAATTACTTCTGCGGCAAAAGCTTTAATCGATCAAGGTTATTCTGATCCAGAAAATATAGGATTGCAGGGCCATAGCTGGAGCGGCTATCAAACGTCGTTCATTCTTACACAAACCAATATGTTTAAAACTATTGTAACTGGAGCACCTCCAACAAACTTGGAGAGTTTCTATAACAATATTTATGGAAGTTCAGGCACAAACCATCATGGCATTATGGAGCTTGGACAAGTAAGAATGGGACGTGGAGTTACGCCATGGTCAAACCCAGAAGATTACAGACGTGAAAGCCCAATGGTTCATGTGCCAAATATTGAAACTCCGTTTCTTATTCTTCATGGAACAGATGATGGAGCTGTGGATTGGTCGCAAGGGCTTGAGTTATACAACGCAGCAAGAAGATTAGGAAAAGAAGTAATATTTCTTTCTTATCCCGGAGAGGGACATCACCTCGCGAATGAGGCTAACCAGATTGATTTCCAGATTCGAATGAAACAGTATTTCGATGTTCACTTGAAAGGAGCTGAAGCACCAGATTGGATGATAAATGGTGTGCCTCAATTAAAAAAGCAATACAGAAAAGCTAAGTAAAGTAAGTTTTGCAAACAAAAAGCTCTTTGTGTTAAACGAAGAGCTTTTTTTATATGGTTTTGAGGAGCCGTGGATTCAATTAGTGAGTGCGCTTTGCAACATTCAGAAACTTTTGAACAAGATTTTGTGCAGCATTATATGACGTGATCTCCCCAGCTAGGATACTTTTCCGAATGTCATCTATATCTCGAATGATTTCCTCATTTCCATAAAAAGCATTGTGAAGGTCATCTCGGATGTGCTCATTTAGCCAATAAATAGATTGTTCTTTTCTCTTTTGCTCGAAGTAACCCTTGGCTTTAGTATGACGGACATACTCATCAATAATTTCCCAAACTTCGGCAATTCCAGTGTTATGTAGTGCGGAGCATCTGGCCACTTTAGGAATCCATCCAGATTCGGTTGGCGGGAAAAGATGTAAGGCATTTTTGTACTCAAGCATTGCCCGCTGAGAGGCAGTTTCATTTCCTGAATCGGATTTGTTTATGACAATAGAATCAGCCATTTCCATGATGCCACGTTTAATGCCTTGTAGTTCGTCGCCAGCACCAGACAACATCAATAGCAGAAAGAAATCGACCATAGAATGCACCGCAGTTTCTGATTGGCCAACGCCTACGGTTTCAATCAGTATCGTATCAAAGCCAGCTGCTTCGCAAAGTAGTATAGTTTCCCTTGTGTTCCGCGCTACGCCACCTAAAGAGCCAGAAGATGGCGTTGGTCGGATATATGCTTTGGGGTGGTTAGAGAGCGTTTCCATTCTGGTTTTATCTCCCAAAATACTGCCGTGAGTACGCGAACTGCTGGGGTCGACCGCTAAAACAGCTAATGAACGTTGCTCTTTTTCAATTACATGCATTCCAAAAGCTTCAATAAAAGTACTTTTTCCAACTCCAGGGACGCCCGTTATTCCAACTCTGATTGAATTTCCAGAATGAGGTAAACAACCATCAATAATCTCTTGCGCTAAGTTCCGATGCTCCGGTTTAGTGCTTTCAACTAAAGTGATAGCGCGACTTAGCAAGGTTCTGTTGCCTTCTAAAATACCATCAATGTATTGTTGTGGCTTAATGTTCTTCAAGATTAAGTAAGGGATTCAAAAAGTTTCTGGTTTCTACTGAGCAACTAACTAAGAAGAGTATTTTTTAATCAAAACATTCAGGATTTCTGCCGCAGCTTTAGGAATAACTGTTCCTGGGCCAAAAATAGCAGTAACTCCTGCGTTGTACAAAAAATCATAATCTTGTTGCGGAATTACCCCGCCTGCAATTACGAGAATATCTTCTCGGTCGTGCTTTTTTAGCTCTGCTATTACTTGAGGTACAAGTGTTTTATGCCCAGCTGCAAGGCTTGAAACTCCCAAAATATGCACATCATTTTCAACGGCTTGTCGTGCTGCTTCTTCTGGCGTCTGGAAAAGTGGACCAATATCTACATCAAAGCCAAGGTCGGCAAAACTGGTTGAGATTACCTTTGCTCCTCGATCATGGCCATCTTGGCCCATTTTTGCTACCATAATTCTAGGACGACGCCCATCAAGCTCAGCAAATTTGTCGGCTAGTTTCTGTGCATTTTTAAAATTTTCGTTGTTTGATGATTCTGAAGAATACACGCCAGATATAGATTTTATAGTTGCTTTATAACGTCCGAAGACTTTCTCCATAGCATAGGAAATCTCTCCTAAACTCGCACGTTTTCTTGCGGCTTCAACAGCAAGGGCTAATAAATTGCCTTCGCCAGATTTTGCAGCCTCAGTAATAGCATCTAAAGAAGCTTGTGTTTGCGCCTCATTCCTTTCTGCTTTCATTTTATTAAGACGTTCAATCTGGGATTTCCGAACTTTATCGTTATCCACTTCTAGAATGTCGAAAGTCTCTTTTTCGTCGGTCTGGAATTTGTTAACGCCAACAATGGTGTCCTTTCCAGAGTCAATTCGCGCCTGTTTTCTTGCAGCAGCTTCCTCGATGCGCATTTTAGGCAGACCAGTTTCGATAGCTTTTGCCATTCCTCCAAGTTCTTCAACTTCTTGGATAAGTTCCCAAGCTCGATTGGCAATCTGATCGGTTAAATATTCTACATAATAGGACCCAGCCCAAGGATCAACCGCTTTGGTAATGGAAGTTTCGTGCTGAAGATAAAGCTGTGTGTTTCTCGCAATTCGTGCCGAGAAATCGGTGGGTAACGCAATGGCTTCATCAAGTGCGTTAGTGTGAAGTGATTGCGTATGACCAAGTGCAGCGGCCATTGCCTCAATACAAGTTCTAGCAACGTTGTTAAAAGGGTCTTGCTCCGTAAGGCTCCATCCGGATGTCTGGCAATGTGTTCGTAACGACATGGATTTGTCATTTTTGGGATTGAACGACTTCACGATTTTGGCCCAGAGCAAACGACCTGCTCTCATCTTGGCAATTTCCATAAAATGGTTCATTCCAATTGCCCAGAAAAAAGATAGTCGAGGCGCAAATTGGTCGATATCCATCCCAGCTGCAACTCCCGTACGGATGTATTCAAGTCCATCAGCAAGAGTATAAGCGAGCTCTATGTCTGCGGTTGCACCCGCTTCTTGCATATGATAGCCACTAATGCTAATTGAATTAAAACGTGGCATATTTTGGGCAGAATATTCAAAAATATCGCCAATAATTTTCATGGAAGGCAATGGCGGATAGATGTAAGTATTCCTCACCATAAACTCTTTTAGAATGTCATTCTGGATAGTTCCGTTTAATAACTCTGGAGCAACTCCTTGTTCTTCCGCAGCAACTATGTAGAATGCTAAAATTGGAATTACAGCGCCGTTCATTGTCATGGAAACGGACATTTTATCGAGTGGGATTTGGTCGAAAAGAATCTTCATATCCTCTACAGAGTCGATTGCAACACCAGCTTTACCAACATCGCCAGTTACTCGCTCGTGGTCAGAATCGTAGCCTCGGTGTGTTGCTAAATCGAAAGCAACTGAAAGGCCTTTTTGCCCCGCCGCTAAATTCCTTCTATAAAAGGCATTAGACTCTTCGGCAGTAGAAAATCCCGCATATTGACGAATAGTCCATGGACGAACAGCATACATCGTAGAATATGGTCCTCGTAAATAAGGTGGAATGCCAGCAACAAAATCTAAGTGCTCTAGTTTTGAGATGTCTTTGGCAGAGAAATGCTTTTTAACAGAAATTTTTTCCGGAGTCTCCCAAACTTCAGGGCCTTCTAGTGTACTCTTTTCAGAATTTTGTGGCGAGAAGGGAATATTTGAAAAATCTTTTTTCATGATAAAGCCTCCATTTCAAATGCTTCCGCAATTCGGAGTGTCGAAATCGTTTCTATGGTTTCGCTGTTGTTAGAATTTGATGCTTCAACCTCTTTTTTAGGAAGAGGGGTTCTTTCCTCTTCATTTTTCACAGGATGTTTGTTTACCCCAATTAAAACCAACTCGCCATTCTTAGAAGCTTCAATTCTGGATTGTTGAGCGACTTTTACTCGTTTTTGAACCCAGCCTTTTTTGATGGCTTCATAAAAGCCACCTACGCGTTCAATTTCTTGGAAAACAATCCAAGCTTCTTCCGCAAGTTGATTTGTGAGATGCTCGATATAATAAGAGCCCGCACCAGGATCGGCGACCTTATCAAAATAAGCTTCCTCTTTTAGGATAAGCTGAATGTTACGAGCCACTCTATCCGAAAAGGAATTCTCTTCATTATAAACCTCATCGAAAGGAGTAATTGTAATGACATTTGCCCTGCCAATTGCAGCCGACATCGCCTCCGTTGTTGTGCGAAGAATATTATTATGTGGATCTTTCAGAGAGAAATTAATTTGAGATGTTTCAGCATGGATATATGCGGGATGTTCTGTAGATAAGTCGGACTTATAGGCATCTAATACCTGAGACCAAAGCAATCGAAAGGCGCGTAGCTTAGATATTTCTAGGAAATAGTCGGATGAAACTGCAAAGCTAAAATGAATGTGTTTTGCGGGTTGCTCAGGAGAACCTTCCAATCCTAAATATTCATTACCTGCTGCAAGTGCAAAAGCGAGTTGGTCTACCATCGTTGCTCCAGCATCACCATAAAATTTCGCGTTAATACAGAAAGTATCGAAAATAGTACTGGTGTTTAAATCTGACTTGGAGAGTAATTTCCCAGTTCTTAACCCATCTGCAAAAGGGTCGGAGTTGAATTTAAAACTATATGATTGGGGGGGTAGTTTATTCTTTTTAATAAACTCTTCAAAAAGAGAAAGATGTTTTTGAGAAGATATTGAAGAACTAAAATGGATTGTTAAAATCTCTAGCATGATGCCATCCAATAAAACTTCTAAATCGGATAGTGATGAAATCGTGCCAGATGATAAATCGAAATATAGACTCGAAGCACCATTTACTAGTGCTTGTTTTGCGAATGTATTTGCTGTGCTACAATCGCCAATTGAAATTTTTTGGCAAATTTCCCAATCGTTTGATAAGTGCTCTTGCACAGGGGAAGAGAGAGTTTTGGAATGGTGAAGATGCTCGTTGCTATAAAAGGGGAGATGCGAAATTCCCTCAAGGGTTTGCCAGTTAAACTTTGTTCTGTAATCTACGCCTTTTAAATCGGCCGTAATTTTATTTTCCCAATCTTTGAGTGAAGGTTTAGGAAACTCTGTAAAAGAAAGCTTATTTTTCTGAAATATTGACGCCACGGAATTGCTAATTGGTGCATATTAATTCTCTAGAAAATAAATAGAGGAATTGTTCTTTACTAGCTAAAAAAAGTTTCCTAGTTTAAGGAAAAGCGCTTCCAAATTGTTTATATTATTTTTTTTTAAAACCTTAAAGACCCCAGAAGATACTTATGATGCAGGTTGAGCAAATAATACCACCTTTAACGCAACTCACAGAAGACGAGCAGATGCTTAAAGAGGCGACTTCAGAATTTGCAAATATGGCAATTAAGCCACTTGTGCACGAGATGGATGAACAAGCTAAGCTCAATCCTGGCTTGATTAAGCAATTTTTTGAAATGGGCTTGATGGGAATCGATATCCCAGAAAAATACTCTGGCGGTGGCGGAACTTTCATGATGTCGGTAGTAGCTATTGAGCAAATATCGAGAGTGGACGCTTCGGCAGGTGTGTTTATGGATGTTCAGAATACACTTGTAAATAATGCGTTTGTGAACTACGCATCAGAGTTTTTGAAAGAAAAATACCTTACTCAACTAGCCACTGAAAAAGTTGGAGCATACTGTCTATCAGAAGCAGGTTCAGGTAGTGATGCTTTCGCGCTTAAATGTAAGGCTGTTGAAGATGGAGATTCTTACGTTCTTAATGGCGCCAAGCTTTGGATTACCAATGCTAATGAAGCAGATATTTTTATTGTTTTAGCGAATGTAAACCCAGAAGCTGGGTATAAAGGAATTACTGCGTTTGTTGTAGAACGTGGTTTCGAGGGATTTTCGGTTTCTAAGAAAGAGAATAAAATGGGAATCAGAGCAAGTTCAACTTGCGAGATTTTATTAGAAGATTGCCGAGTTCCAAAAGAGAATATATTGGGCGAACTTGGTAAAGGCTATAAAGTAGCTATTGAGACTTTGAATGAAGGTAGAATAGGTATTGGTGCTCAAATGGTGGGCATTGCCCAAGGAGCATTAGATGCTACATTAGCGTATGTACAAGAGCGCAAACAATTTGGTAAGACGATTGGCGAATTTCAAGGAGTTCAGTTTCAGTTAGCACGTATGGCTACAGATGTAGAAACAGCTCGACTTCTAGTTTACAATGCCGCAAGAATTAAAATGGCTGGGCAAAATTTCCTTAAAGAAGCAGCTATGGCGAAATTTTATTCATCGGAAGTGGCTGAACGTGTCGCTTCTATGGCTATAGACCTTTTTGGAGGGAATGGCTACGTAAAAGAATATCCAGTAGAAAAATTTTACCGAGATGCTAAGATCGGTAAAATCTACGAGGGTACAACGAACATGCAACTGAGCACTATAGCAAAGTTGCTACTTCGATGAGTGAGTGAGAAAAGGGGGGCTTCGGCCCCCTTTTTATTTCTAATGGTTTTTATTCTGCACATCTAAAACCAATATCTTCGGCAGCAACACTTCGTAATGTCCCTAGCCTCCAATAAGTACGGTTAGTGAATTTCTTTTCTGTAAAACTCCCTCCTCGAAAAGCTCTTACAGCATCTTGTTCGTTATCGTGAAGTTGCGCTGGCATGGTGTAAAATTGGTAAAACTCACCAACCCACTCAAACACGTTTCCAGTCATATCGTATAAGCCAATTCCATTTGGTTTTTTAAGTCCAATCTGAGCCGAAGCACCAATATCATCCAAAGTAGTTATTCCATAATGTTGAAGAGAATCTGGATTTGAGGTTCCTGCGTAAAGTTCATCCTTTCCCCCAGACCGTGCGGCGTATTCCCATTCCACTTCGCTAGGGAGTCGCATTCCATAAAATTCGCAAAACTCAACCGCTTGATCCCAGGTAACGTAAGCGGCGGCCCTGTTACCTCGCTCTAATAGTTCGGAGTCAATGAGAGGCTCTCCCTTTAAAGTTGAGTAGTAATCAAACTGTTCGTAGGTGATTTCATAGGGGCTTATTTTGAATTCCTTAACTTTCACTTTGTGTAATGGAAGTGCATCCGTATTTTCCCCTTCGAAAAAATCACCGAAAAGAAATTCTCCCCCTTTAACTTTTATAAGTTTGGGTTTGTATGGATTTCGAGGTTGTTTGAAAATTGAACAACTCGTGAACAAGATTAAGGAAAGACTTAATAGCGTGATTTTCTTTAGAAGCATATTGAAATGTTTATTATACTACTAAGATAGTATTTATGAATTTAATTTCCATAAAAAGGAATGAAGAAGAAGCGCTAAGAGTTTTACAAGTTGAGCAAAGCGTAAAAAAATATTTTATTAGGCAAGGTTTTGAAAAAGAAGAAAAACAAATTGGATTCTCAGATTAAAGAGCAGTTACAGAAATGTAGCAAGGATGAGGTCTCTCAATCAAAATTAGAAGAGTTATTTGGTGAGTTATTTTCAAAAGTAATTGAGGCCAATAAACAACTCGGGCTATTAGAAAGAGCAATTACGCGTGATTATGATTCTATATTAATTACAGATTTAGGATTGGAGAAACCTGGCCCAAAGATTGTGTATGTAAACGACGGATTCACAAAGATGACGGGCTATACAAAAGCAGAAGTATTTGGCAAAACTCCCCGTATTTTACAAGGGCCCAAAACAGATCGACATGTACTAGATCGATTGAAACAAAGACTTATTGAGGGACAAGCTTTTTTTGGACATACGGTTAATTATAAAAAAGACGGAACTGAATTTATAAACCAATGGGATATCCATCCTCTTACCAACGTTCATGGAGATGTTACGCATTGGGTTTCATATCAAAGTGATATTACTGACCGAGACCAATGTAATAAAGTGCTGAGCGAAGCTAAAATTGAATTCGAAATGTTGGAAGAAGACGCTGCTCGAACTTATGTAGAACTTGATGATACAGGTACTATTCTATCAAGCAGTAGATCTTTTCGAGAAGCAGTAGGACTCCATAGTGATGATTTGGTGTCGGTTAAAATTTGGGATTTAGTCTCCAAAGAGCATAAAGAAGAAGTGGAATTTCTATTGGGTGATTTTAACCCCGAGTTAGAAAAGGAAGAGAGTTATAGGTGGAATTTTACTACTAAGAAGGGAAAATCTGTAGTATTAGTAGTATGTCTTAACTGTCGAAAAATTGAAGGAGAGACTAAAATCCAACTTCAATTCGAAAATTTGTCTTTACGCAATAAGTTGATTGAGGCACTAAAGCAAAAAACGTTGAACTTAGAAAACCTTTTAGTAAAGAGTGAAGAGTTTACTCTAAAATTCAAAGAGTCAGACCAGAAAATAATTTGTTGCCATGTTTCTGAGCCATTCAAAAATATAACAGGTTATGATTGTAGCCAGATCTTAGATACCGGAGTGAATGATATTCTACATCCACAGAGTAAAACTCTAGTGAAAGAGCATATATTAAAAGCATTTAATGGCGAGTTTTCAACGGCTAAATGTGTGTATATAAAGAGTGATGGATCTTTGTTGTCCGTTATTCAATCTTTTAAACCAATTAGAAACGAGTTGACCTCAGAAGTTGATATTGTAAAGTCAGTTGCTCTACTAGAGCTAGAAAAAGAGAAGTAGTTTTATTAAACCTTCTTAACAAAGCCCGTTTTTAAGCGGGCTTTTTTCATTTAAAAAAACCATTGTTTTATCTTAAAGTATTATGGACATAAAAAGTACGCAAGAACGCATTGTCAGGGAATTTGAATTAATGGGAGATTGGACCGAAAGGTACAAGTATATCATTAAGCACGGTAGCAAAATGGAGGATCTGCCTGAGTCGGATAAAATTGAATCGAATTTAGTAAAAGGATGCCAAAGCCAAGTATGGCTCGCAGCTAATTACGAAAACGGTAAAATTATTTTTAGAGCGGATAGTGATGCCGCGATTACAAAAGGGTTGGTGTCGCTAATGGTTCGGTTGTATTCTAATAACACTCCCGATACTATTCTAACTACAAGTCCAGAGTTTATTGACAAAATTGGTATGGCGCAGCATTTGTCGCCAACTCGAGCTAACGGCTTATCAGCGATGGTTAAGCAGATGAAAATTTATGCAATGGCCTATAAAGCAAAAAATGAATAGACTGTTGTATTACACTCATTTAATTACGTATTTACAAGAATAAAATTCGGGACAATGACAAATAGATTAACTTTTACTGGGATTTCAGATATCGCCTTTGGAAAAGACCTTAGACGAACTGAAACTGATGGTATAAAGAAGTCGAGTTTAACTATACTAAACTCTGTTTCTTTTTTCCTAGCGGGGGTAAGTATTCTATTTGTAATATCATTTAAAGTTGGTAATTCTTTATCTCTTACATGGTTTTTTGTTGCAGAAGCACTCGCATTTTTATTAATCCCTCTTCTTGCTAGGCAAGGATTCACAAGCACAGCTAAATTTTTGCTTATTATCTATGTAGATGTTGGGATTATAATTCTTAGTAATAGTTTCGGGAGCGAAATTCTAATTCAGGCATTCTTTGTGCCTGCAATGGGTTTATCTATCCTGCTGTTTGAGCAAAAGAGTGTGCACTTGCGCAATACTGCTATTCTACTCTCTATCATCTCTTATTTTGTAACAGACTTTATAAATTTTGAAGCTGTTACACTGACAACAGATGGCGAGTCGATTATTAGATGGAGCGTATTAACAGCTTCATTTGTTACTACATGGTTAATATTCAATACCTTTTCAGATTCAAAAGAGCAGGCTGAATCTCGCACTTTAGAACTACTTGAAAAGGAGCAGTCGCTGAATAAGGAACTGAATTCAAATCAAGCTAAGCTTGAAGAGTATATTGACCAACTTGAGGTAACAAGTGCTGAATTGGCAAAAAGTGCGAGTACTAAATCTGACTTTTTAGCAACAATGAGTCATGAAATCAGAACTCCGATGAACGCCATTTTGGGCATGACGCATTTGTTAAAACAAGATGCTCCAAGAGAAGATCAGTTGGAATCGATTAATATTCTAGATTTTTCAGGCAAAACACTATTAGCACTTATTGATGATGTTTTAGACTTTTCTAAGATAGAAGCAGGTAAAATAGAATTCGAGCAAGTAGAATTCGAGCTAAAAGATCTAGTAGGAACTATTACCGAAACTTTTAGAGTCACCGCTAATAATAAAGGCGTAAAACTAATTGCCGAAATAAAAGAAGATATCCCAAATGTATTAATTGGGGATCCTGCAAGGTTGACTCAAATTTTAAATAATCTAATTAGTAACGCACTTAAGTTTACAGAAAAGGGAGAAGTTGGCTTAATAGTTACTGTTTTGGAAGATGATGGAAAACAGGCCATTATTCAGTTTAAGGTTTATGATAATGGTATTGGAATTGAAAGTGATCGATTAGAGTCTATTTTTGACAGTTTTACGCAAGCCAATAAGCAGACAAAACGACTTTTTGGTGGTACGGGGCTTGGATTAAGCATCAGTAAACAACTTACAGAATTGCAAGGTGGTAAGATTTATGCAGAAAGTGAGATTGGTGTTGGTAGTTCTTTTGCTATTGAATTGACTTTTGGAAGAGGGGTAAGTGACGAAAAAGTAAATGCGGGTATTTATTCTGAAACGGAAGAGATAAATATAAACGGGATGAAAATTCTGCTAGCTGAAGATAATTTGGTGAATCAGAAAGTAATGAAGCGTTTCTTAGAAAGATGGAATGTAGATATGGCCATTGTTTCAAATGGGGAGGAAGCTGTAGCGGAGCTTCTGAAGAATAACTTCGATATCATTTTGATGGATTTACAAATGCCTGTGATGGATGGGTATGAAGCTGCTGCAGAAATAAGAAAAATGGACGATCCTCAAAAAAGGAAAATCCCAATTGTGGCTCTAACAGCAGCAGCCCTAAAAGAAGTTCGTGGGCAGGTTTATGCCTCAGGCATGAATGGCTACATTACAAAACCATTCAACCCTGTAGATTTAAAAAAGAAATTGGTTGAATACACCAAAGGCTAACCTCTAGGGCAACCTAGATTTTGTAGCATGATGGCTTTAACGCCGGGTGCAGTTTCTTCATCCAAATGTTCTATAACTCCTTCTTGGTCTTCTTTAGATCTATTCTGATTGAATTTAAACTTTCCTTCCAGTTTAGAGATTTCAATTTCTAAGCCTACAATGGCTTTCAATTCTTTTTCAAAGATAGAAGCACTTTCTTTTAGGCTCCAATCTGAAGGCAGTTGACTTTCATGATAATGAGTGAGGTTTGTTACCATTTCACGTAATTCTTCAGGTTCATGAATCAACTTCGGTTTCCCATAAGCATGCACCGTTGCATAATTCCAAGTAGGAACCGTTTCTCTATTCTTATACCAGCTGGGAGATACATAAGTATGTGGTCCTTGAAATACACAAAGCACATCTTTGTTAGTGTCTAGCTTCTTCCAATGTTTATTAGCCTTTGCAAAATGAGCGATTAAAGTTCCTTTTTCCCCTTTTGTCGTATCTATCAGAAATGGAAGGTGTGTCGCATCTGGCTCTTGTTGATGCTGACTGAATAGTACCCCAAAATTATAATTACGTATTAACTCGAAGAGTACAGATGTGTTTTCCTCTTTAAAGGAGCTTGGTGTATACATAAATAGATTTTTTTCTTCTTTAATAAAATTGTCCCCATCTTAAAACGGCGGGTGTTATATAGGCAAACCTAAACTTAATGTGGAGACCACATGAACAAATATATGTTAATTCTTTTTGAACACGAAAACGCGTATGCAGAACTCACACCAGAAGAAATGCAGGCTGATATTGAACTTCATGGAGCTTGGATACAAGAACTTGGTGATAAATTTGATTCAGGGGAGCCTTTACATCAACCTGCAAAAACAGTAGCAGGGAAAGATAAAGTTGTAACTGATGGACCTTATATCGAGTCGAAAGAGCTGGTAAGTGGCTTTTATATTGTAAATGCCAATAGCATTGAAGAAGCTACTGAATTAGCAAAAGGCTGTCCTGTTTTGAGAATGGGTGGTAAAGTTGAAGTACGTGAGATAATGAAGTTCTGATTGAATAAAACAGACTCATATAGCCCTTCAAAAACTGTAGAACATCTTTTCCGAGAGCAATCGGGAAGGATGTCTTCGGTGCTAACCAGAGTGTTTGGATTCCATAACTCTGAATTGGTTGATGATATCATCCAAGAAACCTTTATTGCCGCGATGAAAACATGGCCACTCAAAGGTGAACCGGAAGAACCGGTGGCCTGGCTGATGACCGTTGCAAAGAATAAGCTTCTTAATGAATTGAAGAGGCTAAAACGTTCTGAAAAGAAGCATCAAGCTTTGGTAGATTATCAAACCGAAGAACAAATTGACGAGCTATTTCTGGATCATGAAATAAAAGATAGCCAACTTAGGACGTTATTTGCCTGCTGTAATCCCAATTTAAAACCCAAAGTTAAAATAATGCTTACTCTGAAGATTGTTTCGGGCTTTAGCGATGCCGTGATTGCTAATGCTCTGCTAATGAGTGAGCATGCAGTTAAGAAAAGCATATTTAGAGCAAAGCAGCTTCTAAGAAATTCAGGTGAAACACTTCAAATACCTTTTGTTCCTGAAGTTGAAAACCGCTTTGAAACAGCTCTCACAGTTATTTACTTAATCTTTAATGAAGGCTATAAAAGTAGCCATGGAGCATTAGTTTTTAACGAAGAGATTTGTGAGGAAGCTATAAAGTTGGGGTTGCTTCTGGAAGGTGTCCCAAATATTGAGCAAGGGAAATTGTTTGCATTGCTAGCACTCATGTATTTTAACGTAGCTCGATTGGATACTAGATTAAATGATCTTGGTGAGATGGTAAATTTTGAAAACCAGAATCGTTTAAAATGGGACAGAAACTTAATTAAAGCGGGTGTGTATTATTTAAGGAAGTCTAGAGTTAGTGAAAGCTTAAGTAAATATCATTTAGAAGCCACCATTGCATCCGCACATGCTCTAGCTAGCCATTATAAAGAAACAGACTGGAAGCTAATTGTAAGTTGTTATAGAATGTTGCTCAAGTTACAGGATACAGATTTAACCAAACTGAACTACGCTATTGCGTTAAGTAAGCTAGATGGTTCAGCTTCAGGACTAAAAATTTTGGCAGAAATTGAAGAAAGTGCACCGTTTCAATCCTTGTATTTTGCTGCTAAAGCAGAAATGAATTTGAGCGCAGAAAATTACGACAAGGCAAAAGCTTATTACTCAGTTGCGTTAGACTATATTACAAACGATGCAGAAAGAGACTTTATTCAAAAGAAAATTCAAGAATGTGATAAGCATAATTATCTATCTAATTAAAAAAGTAAGCTAACCATGAAAAAAATATTCTTAGTAGCAGCGCTGATAGGCTTAAGTGCTAGCGCAGTTCAAGCACAAAGTGAATATACGGAACACACTCTTCGGCTAGATAGCTTAGCGAAGATGCCAGCGGCTAAAATCAGCGATGTTGCATGGTTGTCGGGTAATTGGGTAGCGGAAGCTTTCGGTGGCTTGGCAGAGGATATTTGGTCGGATCCAGCAGGTGGTTCCATGATGGGAATGTTTCGTTCGATTACAAAAGGTGAAGTCGGTTTCTACGAGTTATTTACGATTTCGGAATTCGAAGGCTCTCTCATACTACGCCTTAGGCATTTTAATGCAGACCTAACTGCATGGGAAGAGAAAAATGTTACTCAGGATTTTCCCTTAGTTAAAATCGATAAGAACACAGCGTGGTTTGAAGGATTTACCATCGTTAAGAATGGTAAAAATGAGTACACAATTTTTTTAGCAATGGATAGAGCTGATGGAAGTGTTAGAGAAATGATATTTGAATACACACGCCGTAAGGGTAAATAAAAAAAGTCGCCCCAAAACGAGGCGACTTTCTATCTAAGTTCTATAAACTTCAGAGCAAGCTACGGGATTATTTTTTACCGCTTTTATTCATTTGAACTGCTTTCTTCTGTGGTGCAGCAGATTTTGCATTTGATTTAGTTTGTGCTTGAGCTGGTTGTTTAAATTTGTTAGCCATTGCTGTAATAAGTATTGGGGCGTTTTGGTTATGTTCTCTCGCCTGTTTTGGCAAAATCCTAACCCATGATTAAGTAGAGTGTTCATCGTTAACCATTAATTAATGGTACGAAGAATTCTGATGATTAAAACACTTTGAGCCACAAATGAGTGATAGATTTTATAGATAAAAACTTTGGAGGTTATCTATATAAAGCCACTTCGTAAATATAATTTATATTATACTTTATGGATTGTTCACTTGAGTGGGTGAAGGACTGAATTTTAGTTTATGAGACACTAACAAACTTAAGACCGCAAAAGAAGTAAAAAGGAAGAATCCAATTTGGAGACTAGATGCGTTTGTAGTCATGATTTCTACTCTGGTTGTAATATTTTCTAAGCCAGTTAGCTGGTCCGAAATAATTCCGCTGAAGCCTATAAAAGCCATAAAAATGGCAATCACCATTACATCAGCCATCGACCATTTCGAAATCTTAAACACCAAGAATTTTACCCAAGATTTTTGTTTAGCTTTTTCAGAATAGAGGTAAAAAATGGAAGCCGTAAGTTTACTTATCGGAAAAAGAACACTGAAGGCGAAAACGAGCGCTCCAACAAGAAAGACATCAGGTTTAGAGTTACTTAGCATAAGTCGCACGACCTCTAGAATGCTTTTACTTTTAAAGTAGAGCACCTGGTCGGTGAATAAAATAGATTCTCCCATCAGCTGAAACTCCATTTTAGAAATGCGAGCGTCAATATTTATCATGGGGAGAAGTAAGCCCACCAATAAAAGAACTGTGCAGGTTAAACTTAAGAGCAGAAACTCTAAAGGAGTAAAGTTTTTGGAAAGTGAAACACCAATAAAAAGCAGAACTACCATTGAAAAAAGAGCAATGGAGTAAGGTGTTCTATGCAAAACCAGTTTCGAGATTTTACTCTTAATAATTACGATGGCTTCTTGTTTGCTAGAAGCATGATGCTTAGCTAGAATTTCATCATATATAGAGTAATCAATTTCCGAGAATGTCTTTTCAGAATACTCATCCATTTTGTTAAGAAGGAAGTCTTTAGCGAGTTCTTTATTCTCGGGATCTTTCACAAAGTCTAAAATACTCTCTGTAATAAGTGGGATGTCTTTCCGCATCACACCATAAACATCTGTTATGTTAGCAATGCTTCCTTTTAAGAAGCCTTTAAGGCTACCAGAGTTTTTTTCAAAGAAACTTTTTTCAAGTTCATCAATGGCAGTAGAAAGAAAATTGGAAATTTTTTCTCGGAGTTCTTCTTCTTTGGCAGGTTCAACCTCAAACTCATTAATCCGTTTTACTAGAATTTCTGAAAGTGCAGTCTTCCATTCATCAACGTTAAATAGACCGTACTTTACATTCGAAAGTTCGATTAATTCTAGGTCTAGAGTTCTTTTCTGGGACTCAATGCTATATATAGAAATAGAAGAGATAATAATCCCAATAAGTAGAATCCCTAGTAATGTACTCCGGTAGTTCTTCAAAATTTACGCTAAGTTTTCAAGATTGAACGTAATAGTAGTTAAAGCGAATCAGCCTAGCAAATAGTAGTCTGTAAAGATTACTGAAATTCCATCCCCAAAAGCTCACTCAAAATACGCTTACTTTTTGTGGTCGATATTTGTGCTCCTAATTTTATTAAGATGCTGTACAACCCTGTATGCACTCTGCTAGTATAAAGAAAATGCTTAGAACCACGTAGTTCATTTGAAAGTGGAGCTTCTTTGGTGAAGTGACGTAGAGTTTTATCATATTCGGGATCTCGAAAATCAAATACTTCTTCTTTATATGGCTTGGAAAACATTATGCCATAATTTCGAGCGAAATTGTAATACTCTTCTTCGCGTTCTTGATTTTCGGCGTTAGGATTTACTACATCTAACTTAACATATAAGTCTCGTATGGCTTGCTGATCATCAGCCAAATGTGTTGGAAGTAGTTTTAAGTAATTAGTAAAAAATTCTTCAGGGAATTTCTTAACACAGCCGAAATCAATAACTCCAAGTTTGCCATTTGGAGTAAATAAGAAATTTCCTGGATGTGTATCTGCATGTACGTATCCACCCTCTCTAATTTCCTCATGGAAAAAATCCCAAAGAAGTTGTCCAAAATGATTGCGTTCTGCTTGGCTAGGTTCTTGTTTCAAAAAATCACCAAGGTGTTGGCCTTCAATAAAGGTCATGCATAAGACACGATTTGTAGAAAATTCCTGAATCCATTCGGGAATCAGAACTTCATCGGAACCAAAGCGAGTTCCAAATTGGTCGATCTGAGAACCTTCATGTTGGTAGTCGGTTTCCTCAAGAAGCGTATTCTTTATCTCTTGGAAATAAGGATCAATATCAGAGCCTTTCTTTATAAGTCTTTTTGCAAGAGATTTTGCAACGGCCATATCCGAGCTAATGGTTTCCCTTACATTCGGGTATTGAATTTTCACCGCCACTTTTCGGCCATCTTTTAGTTCAGCGCGATGCACTTGGCCAATTGATGCCGCAGCAAAAGCTTCGGATTCGAATTTTGCAAATAGTCGTTCAGGATAATCACCGAGTTCTCTTTTTATAATAGAGCGAACAAGTGCTTTATTTATTGGCGGAACCGAATATTGAGCTTGGGTCATTACTTCAGCGAACTCTTCAGGCAAAAAGCCCTGGTCCATACTCATCCCTTGGGCTATTTTTAAAGCAGTACCACGAAGTTTGGTAAACTCTTTAAATACATGCTTTGCATTATCAGTATGGAAATCTGCATCGCTACTGTCTTTGCCCGTCACTTTCTTCTTTATATAACGTTGGGCATAATTGGTGCCCACTTTGATTCCAGTTTTAGCAATTATTTTTCCACGCTCAAACTTAGATGAAGGAAAATCACTCATTAACGGAATCCTCATCTTTAAAGAAGTTGGTAATCCAATCACCAACAATAGGTATGTTTTTAGCGAGGCCCTCTTGGGCAACTAAATGCTTTACTAAATCGAAGCCTTTATCTAATACTTTGTTGTAAACGGCTTCTTCAACAAAAACGGTGAGCTTATCGGTTAGAGCCATACTTCTTTCGTAACCTTCCGAGCCATCTTTTAGCCAATACTTAGTAATGTGGTAAAACTCATTAGTCAAAAAATGATAGAAGTAATCCTTCAAAAGTAAGCCGGCGCTAACAGCTATATTGGGATCTGTAGTAAAAAACCGATGAAACAATTGTTTAGTCTGGATGAAAAACTCAGACTTAGAACCAGCTTTGATTACACTTTCATCAAAAGTATCCTCAACAAACTCGCGACGTTCATTCATCATGTCGAACATCGTAAATATAAAATTGGATAATTTTTCGCTGATAGTATAACTGTCGAAATCATCGATTTCTTCAAACATCGCAGAATATCGAAGTATTAACGAAGGGTAGTAAAAGTCGAGGATGGCTTTTTTATTCGGAAATAAATCGTAAATCTCTGTAGCAGACAGTTCAGTTTTGTCAATCAAATTAGAGATTGTAAATCGGCCATTTTCTAAATAGAGATCTATAGCAGACTCGCAAAGAAAAATCTTTAGATTTAGTTGATCAGTAGTCATATCAAAATATTAGATTAGAATGGCTAAACGAATGAATAATGGAAACAGTTCATTATGAAGCGAAAATTATCAGTAAGTGGTAACCAATTTTTTTTAAATAGGTCAATAAATAAATAACACATGAGTAAGCAACATCAAAGAGATGCTTTATTTCTGACATTAACGGGTATTTTTTTAACCTCGTTGGTATTAGGTAATGTAATTGGCACAACGAAGTTCGTAAATATTTTTAGCCTAGAGTTACCAGCTTGGCTAAGTTCTATTACTCCTGCACTAATTAGAAATGATAGTATTTATACTATGAGTGTTCCAGTTGGAGTAATTGCCTATCCGTTTACATTTCTAGCAACAGATTTAATCTCGGAACTTTTTGGGCGGAAAAAGGCACAACTGGTAGTTTGGGTAGGATTTTCCATGAATGTGTTTATGCTTTTTTTAATGTCAATAAATCACTGGCTCCCAGATGCAGCTGGTGTAAGTGGTGGATTGAATTTATTTGAAGGGGTCTACGAGTTCATGGTAGGAAATACAATTGCGAGCATGATTGCTTATTTAACAGCGCAGTCAGTAGATGTTAAGATGTTTCACTATTTGAAAAAGAAAACAAATGGAAAGCATCTTTGGCTCAGGAACAACGGGTCAACAATGATTAGTCAGCTAATAGACTCTACTGCCATACTTAGCATTTTGTATTTTACTAATAAACTTGGTTCGGATATAAATACCATTGGAGCACTAATAATTTTGATTGTGAATTCGTACTTATTCAAGTTTTTCTTCGCCCTTTTAGACACACCACTTTTTTATTTAGGAGTGAAAATATTTAAGGAATTTGAGGAAGAGATTGTAGTTAAAAGGTTTAGTTAAAATGGATTCAGGGATTCACAAAAAAAAAGGAAAAAAAGATAAATAAATTGAAAATAAAACTTGCCTCGGAGAGAGCAATGCCCTACCTTTGTAATCCTTTCAACAAAAGAAAAACATTTACGAAATACAAGCTGTTAAGTCAGCTTTTTTTGTCTGAAAGGGGTTGTTCTTTGAAGAGATGTAGAAGCATAAAACAGATTGTTTGAACG